>Ga0114956_1000029_pt1 | contig 68082 bp, 60 predicted proteins | sample MaitaG_FD_87304 | JGI IMG/M metagenome (GOLD analysis project Ga0114956, IMG submission 87304) | Marine algal microbial communities from Maine, USA - Maine_Asex2 metaG | ecosystem: Host-associated > Algae > Red algae > Unclassified | place: Maine, USA | collected 2015-01-05 | reverse complement strand
GCTACGGCGCCTATACCTGCGCCTATACCACCTTTGAGTGATGAACCTGCATCACCCAGTTTGTCTTTACCGGCTCCTGCAATATCACCAAGTTTGTCGCCAACAGAGTCTCCAGCATCAAAACCAGGAAAATCCAGTGAAGTGTCGTCAACTAATGAATCACCACCTAATGAATCACCACCAACGCTAACTTCTTCGTCGGCAATTTCGTTAGCAATCTGTGAGAAATCACCAGTGGCTTCAAGATCAGTTTCGTCAAACGCAAACGCCGGATCCAGACTCTGGTCCATCAAATCAGACTCATTGGCATCGACTGGTGTGTCGGATGCAGTGCCAAAATCACGGCTAACGCTGCCAGCAGATGCTACCGCACCAGCTGCAGGGTCGAAGTCACTGTCATCGAGTTTAGGCGCTTCATGATTACCCATTCCGACGTTTTCGACAGCGTTGTCAGAACTGGCAAACAAAATATTGTTTGGTTGAAGGTCGTAACCCATTTCACAAACAGCAGCCCACTCTGGTGCCCCTTCGCCACCAAAACGTTCATAGTAACTTTCCGCACCTTCAGAGAATGCATCACCATTGCCTTGCGCGTGCTGAGTTTGCAACAATTTCAATGCGTATTCAGGGTTGTCAGGCTCACGTTCAATTGCCTTTGCCAGCAACTCTTCTGCCTGTCCGTGTAATCCGTAAGCCAGATAAACGTCCACTTCAGATATGGTGTCGTCAGGGTCAAGATTGTCTTGCACATTGGCCTCGTCCATCGCATCCATGTGCGCATCGAGTCCAGCATCTGTATTTTCATCATCTGCATTTGCACGAGCTGCTGCAGTTACGCCACCAACGGCCGCCGCACCTGCAACACCGGTAGCAACCGCAGAACCGATTCCTGGAGAGCTTTCAGGCTGCTCGAATTCATCGGCTGTGTGAAGCTGAACGCCGTCGTCTTCATCGTCCAGGAATTCAACATCATCGCCATAGTCGAGCATGTCGTCATCTTTCTTGCGACGCTTGCCAAGCAACAACAATCCAAGACCAAGCGCACATAAAGCACCAATTCCAATGACCAGCCACTTACCGTATTTTTGCAGTAAATCTGTGTACCAGGGTGTCTGGACAGCCGGTGGTGCAATGTCAACTTCTGGTGCATTGACGTCTGGAACCAATTCAACTTCCGGTAGCTTTTCGCCACCAGCTGCTAGTGCATTTTGAGCAGCATCCGTTGCATTTCCAGCAGCATCGGTAACGTTTCCAGCGGCATCTGCTACGGCATCGCCAGCGTTATCAACAAGTCCAGCCGCATCGGTATCCTGCGATGCTGCCTTGAGCTGCTCTTGTAGACGAGCCACTTCCTGTTGGCGAATACCAACCAGCGACTCCATATTTTCTGTCGTGCTTTGCAGTTCTGCTGACTGTTCGTCAAGATCAACGCTTTCCGAACGTGTTGCAGCCAGCTCTTCTTTAGCAAGCTGTAGCTTCTTGTTTATCTGACCCAGCTGAGCATCTGCACTGCCTTGCGTGTTGTCAGCAGTAGCGCTGGCTACTGTGGTGGTTGAATCAGTTTCCGCTACGATGTTTAGCTCTTTAGTACCAAGAGCTTCATCCTTCGCTGCATCGAGTATGCGCTGTGCAGCATCACTCAACTCGGTTTTAGCAGACTCTGATGGCTGTTGCGGCGCTGGTTGTTGAGACGCAGCCACCCTGGTTCCTGATGAACCACGAATGTTGTCACGGTACTCACGCCAAAGTTGGTTCTGTTCACCCATTTGTGCAACGGCGTCAGCTTGAGACAATTGAGTTAGCTCACTACCATCAGGAATACGCAGGATGGCACCCGCTTTCACAAGGTTAACATTGCCATCAATAAACGAGCTCTGGTTCGCATTGAGCAAAGCCATCATCATCTGTTGTGACGACACACCTTGAACCGCATTGGCCCGAGCAATTTGTGCCAGGGTATCACCTCGTTGCACAGTCACTTGTCCACCGCCACTACCCAGCGCAACTTCAGAATCCAGCGAATCTAATGAAACGATGTCGGACGAATCACCGATTGATTGACCGTCTAATACAAAGGTATCGGATACTTCATTTGAACCACCAACGATCTCTACGTCGAACTCAAAATCTGAGGAGGCCAACTGATCGGCCTGAAACTGTCCAGCCGCATCAGTGTTACTCACTTCAAGATCACTCAGCACGACCACTTCACCACCATCGCCGTTCAGTGTGTCAAAAGATACCGCAGAGTCGTCGATTAATTGAACTGAACCGAGCGTTGAATCTGTAGCTGCAGAGCCAAGATCATCAAGCGAAACAACATCGCCACCGTCAGTAGGCAAAACTGCGTTATCAGATATTTCAACTGCTGAACCAACAACTTCCACTTCGAAGCTGTCGGCAGCAAATGTATCGCGCTCGATAGGCGTGGGCGCATTCAGTGATGCGTCAGAGCGTTGAAGAATGGCGGGCTGCTCAGTAGTAACGTTTGATGAGCTTGCGCTTGGAGTCATGAATACGGGTGGGTCGAGAAGCACGGTGTATTCACGAACCATCCGACCTGACGGCCAATCGACTTCAAGTAAAAAATTCAGAAAAGGCTCAACGACGGGCCTATTGCTGGATATTCGAATTACCGGCGCGCTTCCACTTTGATCGACGGAAAACCGCAAATCAGTTAGTGAGCTGGTACGTTCGATACCCGCCCGCGAAAACGCATCGGGCGACGCTAATTTGACAATCATGCCGTCAGCTTCTCCCGGCTGCACAGACGTGAGTCGGATCTCCGCATTCATTGGCTGATTCAACGCTGAGCGCATCTCGATGTCGCCAAGGCCTAACGCCCTGACTCCACCTGAAGCCAACACCAAACTGACGGCCGCAGCCGTTGCAAGTTTTCGCACTTTAGTTTTGTCCCGCATATCACGTCATTTGGTTGATCGACCGGAAGCGGTGCAACCAAACTGGCGATGTTAACTATCTCAACAGTATTCTATAGCTGAATTTTTCAGTAATTCAGCAATTTATAGGTAGTCTGCAGCAAGACATTCGGCAATTTGCACACTATTAAGTGCTGCGCCTTTACGTACATTGTCGGATACCACCCAAAGGTTTAATCCATTTTCCGTACTGATGTCCTTCCTGATTCTGCCTACATAAACCGCATCGGTTCCGGCCGATTCGGTCACGGCGGTGGGGTATCCACCGTCTTTGTGCTCGTCGAGAACAACGATTCCCTGTGCTGACCCCAGCAAATGTCGGGCCTGATTGGCAGAAATCGGGTCTCTGGTCTCCAAATGTATGGCTTCTGAATGCCCATAGAACACCGGAATTCGAACACAAGTAGGGTTAACCTTTATGTTGTCGTCCTCCATGATCTTACGGGTTTCCCAAACCATCTTCATTTCTTCCTTGGTGTATCCATTCTCCTGAAATGTGTCTATTTGTGGCAAGGCATTGAATGCGATCTGCTTTGGATAAACAGATGGCTTCGACTCTTGTCCACCTAGCAAGCGAGCAGTTTGACCCGCAAGCTCATCTATTGCTTCTTTTCCACTGCCCGAAACTGCCTGATAAGTACAAACATTAACTCGGGTAATACCGACCGCATCGTGTATCGGTTTTAGCGCAACCAGCATCTGAATTGTCGAGCAATTCGGATTGGCGATAATGTTCGTCGCCTTGTATTGTTCAATGGCATGCGCGTTAACTTCAGGCACTATCAAAGGTTTATCATCGTCGTAGCGGAACTGCGATGTGTTGTCGATAACAACACAACCCGCTTCGGCGGCCACAGGAACGTAGATTTTAGAGATCGACGCACCCGGAGAAAACAACCCAATTTGAACCTGGCTAAAATCGAATTTTGCCAAATCCTGCACTACTAACTGTCTGGTACCGAATTCTACCCGTTTCCCGGCAGAGCGCTCACTCGCTAACGCATAAATGTTGCGCACCGGAAACTTGCGTTCTGCCAAAATCGACAAAATGGTTTCACCAACCGCACCTGTCGCCCCAACTACTGCTACATCAAACTCTCTGCTCATTTTAATGCCTACGTAAAATTTCTGTGTGACCTAACGACAACGATCAATTAACTATTGAAAACAATTCAACGTTGAGCGTTGCTAATTGTTACGAACCTGATAATGCCGCCATTACTGCGTCACCCATCTGCACCGTACTAACAACTGTTTCGTTCCCAGAGTCAGAACCGGCAATGTCTGCGCAGCGAATACCATTTTTAATAACGGTGGCAACAGCGCTCTCTATTTGATCTGCCGCCGCAGCTTCATCAAGTGTGTATCGCAGCATCATGGAAACCGACAAAATAGTGGCGAGTGGATTGGCTTTTCCGGTTCCAGCGATATCTGGTGCTGACCCATGAACCGGCTCGTACATGCCTTTGCCGTTTTTATCCAGCGATGCCGACGGCAACATGCCAATCGACCCTGTCAACATGGCTGCCGAGTCCGAAAGGATGTCACCAAACAGGTTACTGGTAACGATGACATCAAATTGTTTCGGCGCGCGCACCAGCTGCATTGCCGCATTATCGACATACATATGCGACAACTCGACGTCGGGATAGTCTTTGGCTACCTCGATAACCACTTCACGCCAAAGTTCGGACACTTCAAGTACGTTCGCTTTATCCACCGAACATAATCGCTTGTCGCGTTGCATAGCTATCTCAAAACCGCTCGCCGCTATCCGACGAATTTCATCTTCTGAATAAACCATGGTGTTAAAACCAACTCGCTTACCATCTCTTTGTTCAATACCTCGAGGCCCGCCAAAGTAGATACCACCAGTCAACTCGCGCAAAATCATGATGTCCAGACCGGCTACTAACTCAGGTTTTAGCGATGATGCCTCAGCCAGTTCCGGATACAACATGGCAGGACGTAGATTTGAAAACAGTTCCAGCTCTGAACGAAGTCGTAGCAAGCCTCGCTCTGGCCGTTTGTCACGCGGAGCTTTGTCATATACAGGCCCACCAATAGAACCAAGAAGAATGGCATCGGCAGAGCGACACGCCGCGAGTGTTTCTTCGGTTAATGGTTCACCACTTATGTCGTAGCTAGCACCACCAAAAGCAAATGTCTGAGTAGTAATATTCAGATTGTGTTCCAGGTTGACGGCATCAAGCACACGCACAGCCTGTTCGATTATTTCAGTACCAATGCCATCGCCAGGCAAAACAACAATATTCTTAGACATATTCAAATTCACTGTGTCAGTGGCGCAAGCCTGCCAGTACAAAGGAAAGCTACACCGGAGAAAAATTGAAACGCATCGACTGAATTAACTCGAGTCACACGTTTAATAATTATTAGCAATTTGGGGGTTTAACTTATTTCTGCACGCTCAATGATTTCCGTTTCATGACTCGCCTCGTCATACCATTGCTTCATAGATGCGTCGTTAAGCACTTTTTCGAAATAGGTTTGCGTTAGTTTTGGAGCTCGAACTCCATAGGTTTTAAACCGGGACGCGATGGGTGCATACATGGCATCGGCCACGGTATAATGACCAAACAACCACGGACCTTTGCTATCGAGCAAAGCTTGTTCGATTAGTTGTACGATTCGATCAATATCAATTTCGGTGGCAAGATCAGGAGCAAAACGCTCTACACGCCGCCGGCAGTTCATCGGCAATTTTGCACGCAGCTCGTTAAGACCACTGTGCATCTCAGCACTCATGGCTCTCGCTCTGGCGCGATCAGACGCAGCCTCAGGCAGCAACCGCTTGTCGGGGAATTTGTCAGCAATATACTCACAAATAGCCAAAGAATCCCACAGCACCAACCGCCCATCGTATAACACCGGTACCTGCTTGGCTGGGCACAACTCGTCGAGCATGACTTCACCTTCAACAGTGAACAACGGTATGCGAACCTCATCAAACTTAATGCGCGCATGCTTTAAAAGCATCCATGGCCTCATTGACCAGGATGAGTAATTCTTGTTGCCGATGATAAGTCGCATGTTGTTTGTCGATGTCTGTTCGCAGTCAGCTTGATTGCTTAACTAAACAACCATGGAGCTGATTGCTTTCGCGCGTTCTCATAGTCTTCAATCGTGTTGCGTTTTTGCAAAGTCAAACCAATTTCATCAAGACCTTCAAGCAAACAGTCCTTTCGAAACGGATCTATCTCAAATTCAAATACATCACCTTCGGGAGTGGTAACGGTTTGCGCCGCAAGATCGATCGATAGTTTATAGCCAGGTGTGTTCTCACAAGACTCGGCAAGCTTGTTAACCGTGCCGGCATCAAGTGCTATAGGTAACAATCCACTTTTAAACGAGTTGTTGAAAAATATATCGGCATAGCTTGAGGATATGACGCAACGTATTCCATAGTCATCAAGTGCCCACACAGCATGTTCACGTGAAGAGCCACAACCAAAATTCTCACCCGCAATTAAAACTTGAGCACCAGCAAAGCGCTCTTCGTTTAGCACGAACTCTGGATTGGGTTGACGAGTTGATGCATCCTGCCCAGGAAATCCGGGGTCAAGATAGCGCCACTCATCGAACAAGTTCACACCGAAGCCGCTGCGTTTAATAGATTTTAAAAATTGCTTTGGAATGATCGCATCGGTATCCACGTTCGCACGCATCAACGGTACAGCCAGACCATCGAGCTTAGTAAATGCTTTCATTAGAAGTTCCTCACATCAACAAAATGGCCTGCGATAGCTGCCGCAGCTGCCATTGCCGGGCTGACCAAATGCGTTCGACCACCTTTACCCTGACGGCCTTCAAAGTTTCTATTTGAAGTGGATGCACAGCGCTCGCCCTCACCCAATTTATCTGCGTTCATTGCCAGACACATAGAACAACCCGGCTCGCGCCATTCGAAGCCTGCCTGCGTAAATATTTTATCCAGACCTTCCTCTTCAGCTTGCTGCTTAACCAAACCTGAGCCCGGCACAACCAACGCTTGAATAATCGAGTCGGCTACCCGGCGTTCTTTTATAACCGCTGCTGCTGCACGCAAATCTTCTATACGCGAATTAGTGCACGACCCTATAAAAACACGATCGAGCTGAATATCACCAATGGGTGTTAGTGGCTCCAAATCCATGTATTCAAGCGCGCGCTTCATTCCTGACGACTTTGATTCGTCATCAATACCAGCTGGGTCTGGCACATGACTGGTTACCGATGTGACCATCTCTGGTGAAGTGCCCCACGATACTTGCGGCTCAATGTCAGCCGCATCGAGTTTGACCATATTGTCAAATACGGCATCGTCATCGGAGCGCAAGTCTTTCCACGCAGCAACGGCTGCATCCCAATGTTCTGCTGAAGGGGCAAACGGTCGACCTTTTATATAATCAATAGTGGTGTCGTCAACAGCAATCATGCCTGCACGCGCACCTGCTTCAATAGCCATGTTGCACACAGTCATTCGGCCTTCCATTGATAAGGCTCGAATAGCCTCACCACCAAATTCAATCGTATAACCCGTTCCACCAGCAGTACCGATTTCACCAATAATGGCAAGCACAATATCCTTAGCAGTAACCCCCGGCCCAACTTCGCCGTCAACGCTCACCAACATGCTTTTCGATTTTTGTTGCATCAACGTTTGTGTTGCCATCACGTGCTCAACTTCCGATGTACCAATACCAAACGCCAAGGCTCCAAATGCACCGTGAGTTGACGTGTGGGAGTCACCGCAGACAACGGTCATACCTGGCAGCGTTGCACCTTGCTCCGGACCAATAACATGCACTATGCCTTGACGCAGATCGGACATCTTGAACTCGGTAATTGCATATTTATCGCAGTTATTATCAAGCGTTTCAACTTGCAGACGCGATACCGGATCGTCGATTCCTTCACTACGCGACGTTGTTGGAACATTATGATCGGCAACCGCTAACATGGAATCAATCCGCCATGGTTTGCGACCTGCGAGTTGCAATCCTTCGAATGCTTGTGGAGATGTGACTTCGTGCACCAGGTGTCGATCAATATAAAGCAGCACTGCGCCGCCTTCCTCGGCATGCACAATATGCGAATCCCATACTTTGTCGTACAAAGTTTTTCCAGCCATAATGTCACTCCAGCGGTCAAATTTCGATCAGTTTACGCGCCTGCCGAGAATTACTCAAATTCATATTATTTATATTTGTTATTCCTATCAGGAATGCAATATACTGAATCAACATAATACTAACTTGAACGCCACGGAGTACAGTTATGGATGTACCCGCCCTGCAGGCATTGGTTGCGGTGGCCGAAACCGGCTCATTTTCGCGTGCAAGCGAGCAGCTATTCATTACCCAACCGGCTATCTCCAAAAGAATTGCTGCCCTTGAAGCTGAGCTCGACGTGGTTTTGATCGACCGGCTTGGCCGCAACACCCGCCTGACCGAAGCCGGTGATAACTTATTGGTGTCGGCTAGACGCATCCTTGCAGATATCGCCAGTAGCCGCGAGGCCGTGCGCTCCCTGAACCATGCAGTAAGTGGTCGGTTGAGGCTTGCGACTAGTCATCACATCGGTATTCACCGTTTACCACCGATACTCAAAGCTTACACACAAGCTTGCCCCCAGGTAGATCTGGACTTAATGTTTATGGATTCCGAACGGGCTTGCGAACTGGTTTCTGATGGATCAATCGAATTGGCCATAGTTACCCTGCCCGGAAATTCGGCCGATAATCTTTTTACTCAACTGGTGTGGGAAGACCCTTTGTCTGTCGTTTGTGCGAACGATCACCCATTGTGCGATGCGAAAAACGTTAGCCCGAAACAACTTGCGCAACACGCAGCCGTTTTACCAGCACGTGGTACCGTTACGCGCGGCATTGTGCTTGATGCAATGGCGCCACACGATGTGAATATTAAAACGTCGTTAGAAACAAACTACCTCGAAACAATCAAGATGATGGTGTCAGTTGGTCTGGGTTGGAGTGCACTGCCGCAAAGTATGGTAGATGATTCTTTAACTGCATTACCGGCAAAGGCTATCAAGATGCGACGCGTGTTGGGAAGTGTGCAGTTGAAAGATCGGACGCTGGGACGAGCAGCAACGGCATTACTTGAATTGTTGCCCGCGTAATTCACGCTTTGTCGCCTCAAAACGTGCATTGGCCTGTTTAACAGATACCGCTGTTACTTGTCCGTCATCGTTTCGCTTAAAGTTCAGTTCAGTATTTAACTCACGAGAGAAGAAACTTGTTTCAGAGGAAGCTTCAAAAAACACCGGCAACTGCGCATCGTACTTAAGGTGCAATCCGCCGGTAGCCGTTTCTATATTAAACTGGTGCGAATGAGCAGTTTCAAAGTGTCCTGTGTAGGCATCCAGATCAGGCAATTGAACTACCGTCTTCTTTTCATCGCTGCGTGGCCAATTGAATTCTTCAGCAACTGCGTCTAAAATTTCCGCAAGAAGAGGATGACCTTCATTCGAATTAATCATCACAACAACACCTCTACCCAAGTGCCTGGAAAGCACTAGCTCCGCAACGAAGCCTTCATCCCAACCACCGTGTCGAAAAAATGCGTTTTGATCTTTACCTCCGCAAAAAAATCCGAGACTGACAAAGTCCGATGCATCTTTATCCTGAGCAAGTTGCGGGCTCAACATAGCGTCCAGCGATGCTTTGTTTAAAAATGTTGCCTCCTCCCCTCGCAACCCATTTTGTAGCGCAATACCGAAAGTTGCCAGGTCAGTCGCCGTAGACCATAGACCAGCAGCTGCCATTTCCGGATAGATGTGATGGCCGCCCTTTAACGGTATGCCTTTCCATGGATGAGCAACCGTTGCCATCGAGAGTGCTGTTGATAGCAATGGATTGTCAAACGTGCTGTTATGCATACCTAATGGTTCAAAAACAAGACGCTTCATCAATGCTGGAAATGGTTCTTTCAAGTGATCGATAATGGCCAGCTGGGCAACCGTTGTACCTCCTCCTGAATAACGAAACTGCATACCCGGGAGAATATTGGCTTCGACCTTTGGCGTATTCGAAGGCCGCTCACCGTTAAGGATTTGCTGAATTGTCGGTATAGCCTCTGTTGTTTGATACCCGGGGAAGCCGTGAACGGTCAGACCTGACGTGTGACTAAGCAGTTGCCTCAGTGTTATTCTCGGTTGCCAGCCATTACTCTGTGGTATTTTCCACGAGCTTAAATAGTGATTGATATCCTCATCAAGATCGATTTGACCTTGTTGAACCAGAACCATTACTGCGGCTGCAAATACCGGCTTACTTATTGAGCCTGCGAGAAACAGAGAATCTTGCGTAACCGGTGTAGTGTCACCTGACTCACCAAAGCCAAAGCTACCAACAGCGGTAACTTCATAGTCATCAATAATCGCAAGGCTAACCGCAGGCGTATGCAACTCAGCCATGCGTTCAGCTAAGGTTTTGGGTTGAGAGTATTGATTATTGAAGGCGGTTTGCGACTTAATGTTGTTGATAACCCGCTGAAGTCGTTGGTTTACTTCATTGCTCATAATGGTTGCCCGTTGAACCTTGTCAGTAGAAGTGCCCAATCGATTCAGCTACGCTCACGTTTGCTGCGCGTGCGTTACGATGAATCAAAGAGACACTTACAATGCGCGTTTAGCTATGCGCGTTACCGTTACAATGCTACCGAAAAGTCCAAAGTGCCTTTTAAAACGGAATATCGTCGTCAAAATCAGCAGTGGCAGCAGCTGGCGCACTGCTTGGCGCAGAATCCATCGACGCCGCAGGTGCAGAGTCTTGTGCATCGGCACGTGCTATTCGCCAGGCATTCAGATTGGTAAAGTATTTGTCGTTCCACTCACGACCGCGCAAATCAAAGTCAACACTGATATCTTCGCCTTCAGAGTAGTCGTCGATTAAGGTGCACTTATCCTGGGTCAGTTGAAACTTGACCATTTGCGGAAATTTGCCGTCCGCCACTTCGATAACAAATTCTCTTGCCTGAAAAGACGCTGATTTTTGCTCTGTATCAAAAACTTTATGTAAGCGACCGGTTGCTTTATATGCCATGAGAGTTCCAGTTAAATCGAATTAGTCGGATAGTAAACACAAAACCTGTCAGGCCTGCGGCGGAATTATCGGTGTTGTTGATTGCACATCGGCATTTTGTCCGCGATGTCGTAGCGCATGATCGAGCAGTGTGATGGCCAACATAGCCTCGGCAATCGGTGTTGCCCGAATGCCTACACACGGATCGTGACGACCAGTGGTGATGACTTCTATTTCTTCACCACGAACGTTAACACTGCGCCCGGGTATACGTACGCTGGAAGTTGGTTTCATGGCGATGCTGGCAACAATGGGTTGCCCTGACGAAATGCCGCCAAGCACACCACCGGCATTGTTTGACAGAAAACCCTCTGGCGTTATTTCATCACGATGTTCAGTTCCGCGCTGAGACACACTGTCGAAGCCCGCCCCTATTTCCACACCTTTCACGGCGTTAATACTCATTAAAGAGTGGGCAATATCGGCATCGAGCCGATCGAATACCGGCTCACCCAAACCAACCGGAATTGAATGTGCCTCTACAGTAACGCGAGCACCAATAGAATCGCCATCTTTGCTTAGCTGCTTCATGTAGGTTTCAAGTGCATCTACTTGAGATACGTTCGGCCAAAAGAACGCATTATTTTCAATTTCGTCCCAACTAAATGATGACGTATCAAGTTGTATCGGTCCAAGTTGAGAAAGATAACCTCGCACAGTTGTGCCGTATAGCTTGTTCAATACTTTTTTAGCAATGGCACCGGCAGCAACACGCATGGCAGTTTCGCGAGCCGAGGAACGACCGCCGCCTTTATAGTCTCGCACACCGTATTTTTGTTGATAGGTATAGTCAGCATGCGCCGGACGGAATTGATCTTTGATTTTGTCGTAGTCGCGCGAACGTTGATCGGTATTTCTAATAACCAGACCAATAGGCGTTCCGGTGGTCACACCTTCAAACACACCTGAGAGAATCTCGACTTCGTCGTCCTCTCGGCGCTGCGTGGTGTATCGGGACTGCCCTGGCTTTCGACGATCAAGATCGATCTGCAAGTCCTTGCTGCTTATTTCAATTCCGGGGGGACACCCGTCAACTATGCAGCCAATAGCTGGCCCATGACTTTCGCCAAAGCTTGAAAGAGTGAATAATTTACCGATTGTATTACCAGCCATGGCGACTATTATACCGCCGATGGGCTCCGGCAAACCGTTAAGTTGACGTTCGAATCATGAAAAACCTGTGAGTACGATCAACACTTGCGCAGAATTCTTCCGCGTTCCCAAAATTTACTCATCTTCACGGCTTTCTATTAATCGCGCAATCTTCTCCCAATCGACACATTGACGCGCAAAACCATCCGGGTGAATAAGCGGACATCCAACGGCTGCATCATCAATATAGAAATGCGCATACACCTTAGGGCTATTTGTCCATTCACGTTGATCCGGAGTTTCATTCACACCATAGAGTGGCAGGTTGTGCTTAGCGAACCAATCTACCGCCAGTTGCAATGGACCATCGCTGCGCATGGTGTTCAACACGAGCAGGTGACCGTTGTCCACAAGCTGCGATAAAACAGCAACAGCACCTGGCACATCTTCGCCTACTTTCGGGTAGTGATGATCAACACAGGTACCGTCAAAATCGATTCCGTAAATATCCATGGCTATTTTTCCACCACCAGCATAGCGTTATTAATCAGCCAGTATACCAGTACCAGATATGCTTACTGGTTGATGTTCAAGGCTTTCTCACGGCATCAGAATATCGCTTAACCGAGAACGCCAAACCATACTGCAGAGCATCGGCTGTTATGGCATGCCCCACTGAAACTTCTGCCAAATCGGGAATACGGCGAACCAGTTTCGGCAGATTCTCAACAGTAAGATCGTGTCCGGCATTAATAGAGAAACCAGCATCTAAAGCCGCATCGGCAGTGATACCCAATTTTTCAAGTTCAATTTCACGTGCTTCTGTGTCATCGTAGGTTGCACCGTAAGGGCCGGTGTACAGCTCAACTCGATCGCACTTGGTTTCAACTGCCCATTTTATTTGGCTTATATCTGCATCACAGAAAAGCGAGACGCGCATACCCGATTTTTTTAGTCGCGCAACAATGGGGGCCAACATGTTGTGGTTTCTCTTGAAATCCCAACCATGATCAGAAGTTGCTTGTTCAGGATTGTCCGGTACCAACGTGACTTGTTCAGGCTGGTGTTGTTCTACTAAATCCAGAAAATCGTCAGTAGGATAACCTTCAACATTAAATTCACAATCCGGAAATTCAGTGGTGATAAGCTGCCGTAAATCACCAACATCAGTAAAACGTGTATGACGCTGATCGGGCCTTGGATGCACGGTCAATCCGGCAGCGCCTGCCTCCAGAGCAATGCGTCCCATACCAACAACACTAGGCCACGGCAAGTCACGCCGGTTGCGTAGTTGTGCTACCGCATTCAGGTTGACCGAGATTTTGGCTGTCATCAGATCTTGCTCCTAAAAATGGGGACAGACCACGTTTAATCCAGCGACGTTTACATCAGCCAGAAAACACTCAAATTAAACGTGGTCTGTCCCCATTTTTTTACAGCTGACGCTCAACAGAGCTAACATTTTTTAGCTGACGAACTTTTTCCAGAAGCGCGTTTAATTCCTGCATGTTGCTAACCAATACGCTTAGCTTCATTTCTGCCGTTTGATCATCCTTATTACTTAATGTGTTTATCGCAACAACATCGGCTTTATTGTTTGCAATAACCGTCGATACATCGCGTAGTAACCCCACACGGTCAAATGCAACAATAAGAATATCAACTGGATATTGATCTGAACTATCACCACCCCATTCAACGTCGATCAGCCGTTGCCGCTCATCATCAGGAAGATTTAACATGTTGTTGCAACTGGCACGATGGATTGACACACCCTTGCTGCGAGTAATGAACCCCACAATATTGTCGTGTGGGACCGGTTGGCAACAGGTAGCGATATTGGTGAGTAAATTTCCAACGCCACTGACACTAATGGAATCCGGCCTGCGTGCATGTCGGCTCTGTACACCGTCAGCATTAATCAGTTTCTTTTCAGGTTCACTAATACGATCTATAGCACCAGCAATTTGCGAGATGGTGACTTCATTGCGACCAAGAGCTGCGAACAGGTCGGTCGATTTATCAAACTTTAGTCGCTTGGATATCGTTTCTATAGAAATATTGACCGCTTTGAGTCGCCGTAATTCTCGATCGAGCATTGCCCGACCATCAACCAGATGCTGTGCATGATCTTGCGTGTTGAACCAAGCTTTTACTTTACCCCGCGCTCGACTACTTTTTATATAACCGAGTGACTTGTTCAACCAATCGCGGCTTGGTGCCGGTTCTCGTGTGGTCAGCACTTCTATACGGTCACCGTTATGCAACTGATAAGTCAGGTTCACAATTCCGCCATTCACTTTCGCACCACGGCATCGATGTCCAATTTCCGAATGAATATGATAAGCAAAGTCTAACGGTGTAGCACCTTTCACTAAATCAACAACTTCACCTTTTGGCGTAAAAACATAAACGCGTTCAGAATTAAGTTGCTGGGTAAATCCCTCCATCAACGTTTCGTCGTTGTCCTCCAGCAGCGCCTTCAAACTATCTATGCTGCGCTGCAGAGCTGCATCGGTGGAGCCACCTTCCTTATAGGCCCAATGGGCAGCAACGCCGTTCTCGGCCTCATTGTCCATATCGCGAGTTCGGATTTGCACCTCCACTGACTTACCACCCGGGCCCATAACCGCTGTATGCAAAGATTGATAGCCGTTGGGTTTTGGGTGCGCGATATAGTCATCGAACTCGCGACCTATCGGCTGCCACGCAGTATGTACGATACCTAGCACGCTATAACATTGAGTAAGGTCATCAACCAAAACCCGAACAGCACGCACATCGAAAAGATCGTTAAATTCGATACGTTTCGATCGCATCTTTTTCCAGATACTGAATATATGCTTAGGCCGGCCAAACACCGATGCTGAATCAAGATTGTGTTCGCTTATACGCGCGCCAAGATCGGCAACAAATTCCTCTACGTAAGTTTCACGAGCTGCCCGACTTTCTTCCAGCGCCGCTGCAATGCGTTTGTAGGCTTGCGGCTCCAGAATTCTAAACGCGACATCTTCAAGTTCCCACTTAAGCTGTCCTAACCCAAGTCGATTTGCCAATGGCGCATAAATAGCCAGGGTTTCTGCAGCCACCTGCTCTTTGACAACATCTTCTGACTTGACCAGGTCGTACAGTCGCTGGGTTCGATAAGCAAGCTTTACCAGTACAACACGCATATCTTCGACCATGGATAAAACCATGCGCCGAAGCATTTCAGCCTGATCACGTGAGCCCAGATTTTTAGCTGTATGAGCATCCTTGATGATCAGCTCATTCAGCCATCGCACCTGACGAGTGAGTTCAGCAATATCACCACCGAACTTTTCATTTACTTGTTCTATAGGGAGTTCACGGCCCAGGACATTATTGCCCAAAACCGTTGCAATGAGAGTCGGTACATCGGTGTGCATGGCCTTAAGCTGACAGGCAACATGCAAAGCATCTGGATAAACAGTAGGTGTGTGGCGGTACTGCCAATATATTTCGACAGCTTGCCGCACCTGCAATGTCTGGTTTCGAGTGCACCCTTCACAAAGGTGTTCGACAGTGGAGTCGATAGTTTCAAAAAGTGCTTCTTCGGCACTGAAGGCATGTTTCATCGTATTCGCCACCAACATGCACGAATGCTTTTGACACGGCTGGTTAAGCAGTGTTGCGTAGTGCAACCACAGGAGGTGTAACTAACACGCGGCGCGTAGCAAGAAAACCAGCAATACTGATTCCTACAGCTCCACCCACGACACCTACAATCCACAGCCATACATTGACTTCAAAAGGCAATTCAAAAACAAACCGACTTAGCGCCCATGCAACCATAGTGGCAAAAAACGCAGCAAGAAAGCCGGCGATGGCCCCCAGTATCGCAAATTCTGCGACGACTGCGTGTTTGATTTGCCGATGAGATGCACCTAACGCTCGCAATAACGCTGATTCCCTTATACGTTCGCCCTGACTACTCTGAACTGCGGCAAGCAAAACACATATTCCTGCCAGGACAGTAAAGAGAAAAACATATTCAACCGCCAGAGATGCCCTATCCATCAGGGATTTAACTCGCGTCATGATTGCACCAATATCGAGCGCCGCTATACCTGGAAATTCTCTGGCCCAACCACTGGTTGCTGTAGAAAAATCAGAATCAATTTTGAAGCTGGTGACAAACGTGGCAGGCATATCGGCAAGCGTAACCGGTGACGCTACAACAAAAAAATTAACCTGAAACGATTCCCAGTCGACTTTTCGTAAATTTCTGACAGGGGCTGTGACCTCGACTCCTGCAATTTTAAACGTCAAGGAATCGCCGACACTATAACCTCGATCATCTGCCCAATCCTCTTCGATAGACCAGGCTGGTTCCGCACTGCCATCGGTCGGCCACCAGTCTCCAGCGACTACCTCGCCCGCCGGAGGCGGAACATCGGAGTAAGTCAGGTTGTATTCCCGTCTTGCCCGGCGCTGTTGGCGGCTATCGCCGACATCACGTATCGTTGGCTCACCGTTGTGAGAAACCAGCCGGGCACGCACCATCGGAAAGATACCCGCCACATCGATATCCTGAGAGTTCAGTCGTTGATCAAACCCTTCTACCTGATCAGGCTGAATATTAACAACGAATACGTTAGGCGCACCCTCTGGAATGTCGCGCTCCCAGGCGTCCAGAACATCAACCCTTACAATGGCGATGAGTAACAGCGCCATGATGCCCATTGCAAACGCGGCCAGTTGCACCACGCTACTGCCAGCGCGTCGTTGCAAACCAGCCACGCTCAATCGAAAACGGGCACCCGCCACGGCTCGCACCAGCTTGATTATGTAACGTCCAAAAAGCGCAAATACACCAAGCATGACCACCACACCAGCAACGACAATAGCACTGAGTAACCAGTCACGCGACTGCATGAGCACAACGAAGTACGTGGCAATCAAGCCAATAGCAGTAGTCACCCAAACGCTGGTATCCAAACCCGAATAGTCTCGCTGCAAAACACGCATAACCTCGACTTGTCCTGCGCGCAGCACGGGCATTAGCCCAAAACCTGCAACCGCGATAAACGCTGTGAGTGCACCAATAACGGGTGGCCACCAACCGGCAGCGGGCAGCGCCATACTGAACCAGGTTTGCAATAGCTGCGCAAGCAGTAGTTGAGCAAACCAGCCGATGACTATCCCAACTAACGAAGCCAGCACAACGATCATTGCCAAACGCAAAGCCAGCCACGTAATCACTTCCGCCCGACTGGCACCCATTGTTCGAAGCACGGCACTGGCATCTGCCTGATGCAAAGAAAATTGTCTGACAGCTAACGCTATTGCTGCACCGGCAAGCAGCACAGTAACAACAGAGGCCAACCCAAGGAACCGTTGAGCACGATCAAGCGCTCGTTTTAGTTGCGGACTACCATCGCGAACGCTTTGCACTCGCACCTCATCTGCCATGTTTTCCTTAAGCCAGTCTTGCATCGTGTCGAGCTGTGCGAATTCGCCCGACATCAACAATGTGAACCGAGCGCGGCTTCCAGGTCCCAATAGTTTAGATGCAGCAAGATCGTCGGCGTGCATCATGACTCGAGGAGCAATCTCAAACACGTTCTCACCACGATCAGGTTCAAACTGAATCAGCCGTTCAACGCGAAAATCCATTGCACCAAGCGTTAATGTATCGCCCTGCCCCAAAGCCAGAATATTTTTCAGCTGAGTATCTATCCAGACAGTTCCGAGTGCCGGCATAGGCAGTGGTGCTGGGATATCTGGTTGATCGAGTGAGACCAGCTTTAAAGCTCCACGCAGCGGATAACCAGCGGTAACCGCTTTTACGGCAACCAGTTGCGACTCGTCGTTTTTGTTTATAACCACACTGGGAAAGCGTGTGTGCTCCGCCATATTCAGACCATACTCCGCAGCCTTTGCAGCAATGGACTCTGGCAAAGCCAGTCCCGATGTTGCCAGTAAGTCTGCAGCGAGTACATCAGCTGCCTGACGCTCCATGGCTCGACCAATACGGTCGGTAAAGAAGCCCACCGCAGTAACGGATGCAACAGCAACAATTAATGCCAGAGCAAGCACGCGCAGTTCACCGGCTTTCAGATCTCTTTTAAATGCGCGTGCTGCAAAACGCAGCTGATGAGAGAGTGTCATGCGTCGACCAACTTTCCATCGCCCATACGCAACCGTCTATCGCAGCGCAACGCCAGCGTATCGTCGTGAGTGACTAACACCAGCGCAGCACCGAATTGCTCGCGCAAGGAAAACATCAAGTCGGTGATCTTATGACCAGTGCCGGAGTCCAGATTACCGGTTGGCTCATCAGCAAACAACAGTTCGGGATTGGCCACAAACGCTCTGGCAATCGCCACACGCTGTTGTTCACCACCCGACATTTGCAACGGCTGATGCGTAGCACGATCTGCCAGATCTACCTGTTCCAGAATTTGCATTGCCCGCTCACTGGCGTCTGACGAATTCGCAAGTTCCAGAGGCAGCATGACATTTTCAAGCGCCGTAAGTCCTGGCAGTAGCTGAAAAGACTGAAACACGAAACCCACTTTTCCAGCACGCAAACGCGCTCTTTCATCTTCGTCCAAATCGGTCAGGTTCTGACCTAACATATGAACCGTGCCACTGGTCGGTGTGTCGAGGCCCGCAAGTATGCCAAGCAAAGTGGACTTTCCAGACCCTGACGGGCCCACTATGGCAACCGCCTCGCTGGCAACAATTTCAATGTCCAGCGCGTGTAATATGGTCAGCAGACCACTGGGCCCACTGATCGATTTTTCGATTTGAGACCCGGATAAAACTGACGCTGTGGTGCGAGTTTCTACCTTTTGTGTCGAGATATTCATACTAGTGGATTGGAGTTTATGGTTTTATCACTACTATTGAGTAAGATTGTAATACGTTCGAGTGCCGGATTAGGCAAGGAAAACGCTGTGAAGTTCTTTCCTGGTCTGATATGCCGGCAATACAGCCAGATTCCATGCTGTACAAGGCGTCGGGTCTAACACTCCACCTGTTGATAGTAGGGGCATATTCAAATCAAACAAGTTACACGATTCATACTCGTTTTCACCTTTATTGGATTTTTATTTAGTGCGCCAGTGTCGGCGCGCACTGTGCTGGTGCTTGGCGATAGCATTAGTGCCGCCTATGGCCTGGACGAGGCTGATGGCTGGGTGCAACTGGCTCAGAATCAACTTGAATCCACTTTTCCAGATATCAAGTTTATTAACGCCAGCATTTCTGGAGATACTACCGAAGGTGCCTTGCGGCGCTTGCCGGTTGCATTGGACCGGTTCGAGCCTGACGTTGTCATTATTGAATTGGGTGGCAACGATGGGTTGCGAGGCTACCCGATCAAGAAGATACAAGAGAACCTGCAAGCTCTGGCAAAACTTGCAAAAGATGCCAATGCCTCTGTGCTGATTCTGGGAATGCGTATCCCTTCCAACTACGGACCAGCCTATACCGAGAAGTTTGCTCAGACATTCGTCGATGCAGCTGTTACCGCTGAGGTTGAATTGTTACCGTTCTTTCTAGAGCCAATCGCAACCGATGTGGTTTACTTTCAGAAAGACGGCATTCATCCAACTGCTGAAGCGCAGCCGTTAATGTTAGAGCCTGTATTGGAAGTGCTGGTACCTATGCTCGACAAAGTAAGCACTGCACAGCACTAATAAACCACCTTATAATAGATCCGGGCTGATCAGGAACTTTGAGTACTGCGGCCTATCTCTAGCAGGGTGATCAAGATAGTCGGTAACTGAGCAATAATAATTTCATGCCAACACGTCAAAAAATAGAATTCCCGGGTTCCAGCGGCACGACGCTGGCAGGCCTCCTTGAAACACCTGACGCCAAGCCTCTGGCAACTGCTCTAATTGCCCATTGTTTTACTTGCGGTAAAGATATCGCAGCAGCCAGCCGGATTGCCAGATCTTTGGTTAAACAGGGGTATGCGGTAATGCGCTTCGACTTTACCGGTCTTGGCAACAGTGATGGTGATTTTGCCAACACGAATTTCTCATCAAATGTTCAGGACTTGATAGCGGCTGCAGATTACTTGCGCGCGCAAAACATGCCACCGTCGGTATTAATCGGGCACAGCCTTGGTGGCACAGCCGTATTAAATGCGGCTAACGCAATACCCGAATCTCGCGGTGTGGTCACCATCGGGTCTCCTGCTGATGCGCAACACGTTGCAAATCAATTTGCCTGTGATATAGACACCATCAATGATCAGGGACAAGCAGAAGTCAAACTTGCAGGCCGGGCATTTACGATAAAAAAACAATTTCTTGATGATATCGGCAGCACCTCAGTAAAGCATATAGGCAAGATGAAAAAAGCGCTGCTGGTATTGCATTCACCCGTCGATGAAACTGTCTCTATTGATGAGGCTGAGCGAATTTACAAAGCCGCCCATCATCCAAAGAGTTTTGTGAGTCTGGACAATGCCAATCACCTACTTACCCGGGCGCAAGATGCTGAGTATGTAGCTAATCTGATTTCATCATGGTCATCACGCTTCTTGTCCAGCACCGATGAAGCGAGACCGACAGTAGCCAAAGGCGAACTGACTGTTGCAGAACGGGATCATAAGTTTACGCTTGACGTATTTAGCGATGCGCATCACTGGCGAGCTGATGAACCTACGGCTGTGGGTGGCAACAATACCGGGCCCGACCCTTACGAACATTTACTGGCAGCAGTAGGCAGCTGTTCAGCAATGACGGTGCGTATGTACGCATCACGAAAAAAATGGCCGCTTGAAAATATAGAAATTACTTTACGGCACGGTCGTGAACACTCAGCAGATTGCGAGAACTGCGATGAGAAACCAACGCAACTAGATGTGATCGAACGCGATATAACTATTACTGGTGATCTTAGTGATGAGCAGCGTGCACGCCTGCTGCAAATAGCTGACAAGTGCCCGGTACATAAAACCCTGACCGGTCAGCTGGAGATTAGAACGAATTCGGTAGCGGGTACTTGAGTAGCAAGCTTTGGACTAACGCTAACTATCCGTACAAGCGCTCTTCCAACGAACGACCCTTAATCAAATGCCGATAACGCCAGCCATTTTTTGCCAGCATGGATAACAAGGCCTGATCAACGGCATGACCCTCGCTCTGATGAACCAGATAATCTCCCTGGGCTTGTCGTTGTACATCCAGCACACCACTTAGCTTGCGACATTCTCTGATGAATTGATCTTCAGGGACAGAAGGCAGTCGGATTGTCAGGTACCCATCATCTGAGGTTGCTTGAATAGGACCTGACTCAACCAGCTTTCCTTCATTCAAATAAACCACCGAACCACACAGCCTTTCAAGTTCATCCAGATTGTGTGAGCTGATAACAAAGGTCGTGCTTTTAGATTCGTTACGAACCAGGTCACGAATAATCTTTACGTTCGGCGGATCGATACCGGCGGTAGGTTCGTCCAGCAAAATAAGTTCAGGCTTACCTATCAGCGCCTGAGCCAGTGATACCCGCTTACGCATACCATGACTAAGTTCTCCCGGTTTTTTTACACCGTCACCTGCTAACTGCACAGCATCAAGCACGCGCTGCACTTCCTGTTTTGCATCAGCGCCTCTCATGCCTTGTAAACTGGCAAACAAACTCAGCTGCTTTTGTACAGAAAACCGTGGATCGAGATGTGCATCTTGCGGTAACGCTGCTAATTTACCAGACAATGCCTTACTACCAATATTATGCCCGAGCACTTGTGCTGAACCCGCACTGGGACGAATATAACCACACAGCAAACTGAGCAGCGTTGTTTTACCGGCTCCATTGGGACCAATAAGCGCAATCGGTTCACCCGCATCTAACGTTATATCAAACGAATCCAGGGCTTTGACATTACCGTAGTTTTTACTCAGGCCCAGTGTATTGATGATGTTCATAGTTCGCACCTTTGCATAGCTAACCAGCCGAAAAAGAGCAATACAACGGTTTGCAGTAGCGGAATAGGTGCAAGACTCAGCGTCTCCCAGCCTGGCAGCCTTAGTAGAGAAACAAACTGCGAACCCGGCAATACCCAGTCAAGTATTGAAAACGGGCCAAACGTGTTTTGCACATACCCCAAGGTAAACCACAAGACTATCCAACCCACAATAGCAAACAATGTCGCTTGCTTTGCTGTCTTGGCAAGCACAGAGAACAACGCCATCATTGCAACATAAGGCAGCAGCACTAACGCAAGGTTTGCAACCACAACAGGCGCTTCATCAATAGCGTTGCCCAGAGCGTCGGGAGAATTTAACGCGATCAGCGCAAACACACTTAGTAGAGTGACAAGAATCACCAACAACTGAACAAAGTACTGGCCAATAAAACGGCCAAAAAATATTTGCGTACGGCTCGCACGCAACACCAGAAACCGCAGCGTGCCACGGGTTTTGTCAGATGCAATTTGATCGGCAGCACTCACCATAGTAAAAAACGGCAGCAGATAAAGTGCGAACACCCAATACAAACCAATTTCTTTTGACTGCCATAGGCCCAGTGTGCCCGTATCTATTCGGGGCAGTAGCAATTCGAAAATTATGCCGACATCGGCCGACGATATATAACGCGCAGCCGGTCGAATCACATAGAACAAAAATATGCCCCAAACGAGACCAAATGTAATGATGGCAAGCCAACCATGCTTTGACATAAACAGACGCGCCCATTCATTTTTGGCAATACTAAAAACTGGCATTGGTCTGCTCCGTAAGCTCCATACTCATCTGACGATTGCAGTCAACCCAAGTGGCAATCCAGGGTTCCAGCTCTGGCGATGCTGTGTCGAGTTCCAGAAATGCTAAAAGCTCATTGGGTGTCACCACCCCGCCTTTCTTTTTTAAAAAGCGAGCATCTACAACCGCCTTGGCCACAAGTTTTCCTTTCGATATGAAATGTTGTTCAAGATAAATCGAACGATCATCCCAACCGACCACGTTTGTGCGAATGCTAAAGCGCTGCCACAATTTTAAAGAGCGTTTGAATCGAATAGTTTCGGCAGCCAACACAGGATACCAACCCTTTTTTCGCACTCTGGAGAACACGCCACTGCGGAGCAATAAATCGGTTCGACCTAAATCCATCAACGTAAGATAAACACCATTGTTGACATGCATCAATGCATCCAGATCGTTCGGCAAGACTCTGAACTCAGTATCAACCGGACCTAGCAGTGAACTTCTGGAGCGACGGGACTGTGTCAAAATCAACCAGATCAGTCGAAAGTAGAGTTTCATTGAGTCGCAGATTCAGCTAATCGAATCCGCCAGTGTACGCAATTTCTTTGTATTGTGCTTTTGATCTGTCTGCATTGACAGTAACTGTTTCACTCGTTTAATAGCATCGAACCCGTCGCTACATCCAAGTTCATAATCCCGAACCATGGCTTCTGAACTACTGCCAAACGCAAGACTATGCAAAGGTAGCTTTGGCGCGATACTGACGATATTCGCACCTGCTGGCGGAGATTTTATGGCATTGATCGCCTGAGTATAAGCATCTTCGTGTGTTTCAAGCATTTGCATCACTATTTTTGGCAACGCACGCCGCATGGGCAGTGCATCAATACGCTGCCGCCAACTGGACTGTTCAGTCTCCATACCAACGGTTCTAATGACCACAATCTGGCGTGCCCCCATCTCGATCGCTTTCAACACGGGCAACGGATCGGCCACACCGCCATCAACCAGTTGTTGCTGGCGAACAGTGACAGGTGCTCTGTATAAAAACGGAACCGCACTCGATGCCTTAAGGTATTCAACTACAGTGTGTTTGTCAGGCTCCAGATAAGCGGGTGCTAAAGTTTGGCGATTGGTTGCAACGAAGATCAGCTGACGAATTTCCTGTACTTGAGAAATTTGCTGATAAGGCAATCGATATTCCGGGTCGAGTATAGTCTGATCAAAATAACGATCGAGATCGATAACCCCACGCGCACCCAACCAACGATAAGGCACAAAAAAACCTGGTGCAGCTGTGAGCTCCGAGATAGCTCGTTTTGCGTAACCGCGCTCACCCATGAAATAGGTCAGTAGATTCTGAGCCCCAGCGGATACCCCTAATCCAACCTGAAACGGATTAAATTTCCTATCGAGAAAGGTATCGAGTACACCGGCGGTATAGATACCACGTTGCCCACCACCTTCAGCCACAATTGCCACGTTCGGTATAACCGAATCGGCGCTCATGAAATCATCTTGTTTGAATTCCTCGATTAGCATCGTCATTCAATTCAGGCACTAATGCACCCATTCAGTAGTGTATAAAACCCGGTAATTAGACTTGCCAACGCGCAGCGCATTCAGAGCAAAATCAAAATACCAACCAGTTCAAAGCATAAACAATGAATGAGCGAACATCTACTGGGTCACAACCGAACTGTGATCCTGTATACAAAGCATATTGTCCCTCTTGTTTAGGATGCCTGTCAGGAGAAAATTGATGAATATTCAGCAATATACAAAATGGATGCTGGCCGCAGCTGCGATTTCAGCGGTGATGACACCAGCACACGCCAATACCTGTCGCGACCAGTCACCTTTGATGAAGGAAATTGGCGAGAGCTATGCTCAGCTACAGTATTCGCCCGGGGAAAATCTAAACGTTAAAGTTAAAGATGTTGCGAAGAACAACATGCTCGACTTTTTTAACAATAAGCGTCTGCGAACAGGTAAAGGGGTTCGAGTTAGTTGCATGGGAGCAGACAAACGCGAATCACGCACTAAATTCAGACTAGAAGATGTAAAACGCGTTGAAACAGCAAATGGCAACATTCAAATTACTGCGTGGGAAGATTCTTCACGAAAGTCAGCGTCAGCAGTTATCGATATACCACCAGCTCAGCATTGGAAAGCGAAATCTCGGAACACGTTGTCCACAACCGTTTTGTTCAGGCGTTCAAACAGACACGTAAACACTGCAACGGCTAATTTCAAAGAAGATGAATATATCTACAATGGCCAGTCAGATGTTCTTGACAGGCCTGAACTGGCTATCGATAAACTTGATCGCGAGGAAAGTGAATTGCTGGACGGTCAGAACCGACATGGAAGCCATGTAACTGAAATAGAGACCCAGCTTCGCAGAAATGGTTCGGGTATGACACTGACCCAGATTACTTATATAAACGGCCAGAAAACTGAATGGGTTACCTGGCAGCTGGATAGCTAGTCCAACGGACAATGCCATCGACACCATGATTAGGTGGTGATGGCATTGTTATACTTCAGAGCAAATGCTACCGACCACTAAGCCTCAGGCCGCATGTGCGGAAACAAAATCACATCCCTGATACTTGGGGACGCAGTTAACAGCATCACCAACCGATCAATACCAATACCCTCACCTGCTGTTGGCGGCATTCCGTATTCCAGCGCGCGCACGTAATCGGCATCGTAGTGCATGGCTTCTTCATCACCAGCATCTTTATCCGCCACCTGGGCTTGAAAGCGCTCAGCCTGATCTTCGGCATCGTTAAGCTCCGAGAAACCATTTGCCAACTCACGCCCGCCTACGAACAGCTCAAATCGATCGGTGACTGTCGGGTCGTTGTCATTACGGCGTGACAGCGGCGAAACTTCGGTCGGATACAGAGTAATAAAGGTCGGGTTATGCAGTTTTTCTTCCACTGTAGCTTCAAAGATTTCAGTTTGAATTTTACCCAGACCCCAGTTCGGCTTCACATCAATGTGCAATTGTTTCGCAAACGCAGTCGCTTTGCTCAAGTCGTTAAGTTCTTCGGCACTGATCGAATCGTTGTACTGCAGTATCGAGTCAAACATACTCAATCGAGTAAAAGGCTTGGCAAAATCGAAAGTGCTTTCACCGTCTTCGGTAGGAATATTCATATTGCCAACGACATTTTCCGCCAAACCACGAAACAACTCTTCGGTTAAATCCATAAGGTGTTCGTAGGTTGCGTATGCCTGATAGAACTCGAGCATGGTAAATTCAGGGTTATGCCGCGTGCTGAGACCTTCATTCCGGTAGCTTCGGTTGATTTCAAATACGCGTTCAAATCCACCTACCACCAATCGCTTCAAATAAAGCTCGGGGGCAATACGTAAGAACAAATCCAGATCAAGTGCATTGTGATGGGTTACAAACGGACGCGCAGTCGCACCGCCGGGAATCACCTGCATCATCGGCGTTTCAACTTCCAAAAAATCACGTTCAATTAAAAACTGTCGGATATAACTGATCACTGCGGTACGCATCCGAAAGGTTGAGCGCGTTTCCTCATTCATTATTAAATCAACATAGCGCTGACGATAACGCGTTTCCTGATCGCTCAAACCATGGAATTTTTCTGGCAAAGGTCTCAGCGACTTAGTGAGCAGTTGCAACGTGTTCACCTTAACGCTCAACTCACCAGTCTTGGTGATGAACAGGGTTCCTGAGGCGCCGACAATATCGCCTATATCCCAGGTTTTGAAATCACTATAGACCTCTTCACCAACTTGCTCTCGTTGTACAAACAACTGGATGTTGCCAGTCACATCTCGCAGCCCGGCAAAGCTTGCCTTACCCATTACACGGCGAGACATCATGCGTCCGGCAATGCTGACCGATATGCCCTCTTGAGCCAGAGCCTCTTTGTCTTTTTCAGCATGCTCACTATGCAGTTGCGCAGCCTTGTGCACTGGCAGGAATTGATTTGGAAACGCATCGCCGCGTTCGCGCATGGCTTTGAGCTTTTCGCGGCGTTGGGCAACTAGTTGATTCTCGTCTTCACTCATGACTTTAGTGTTAATGCTCGTTAATAAATTGGCTTGTATTCTACAAACCTGCTTTCAGACTTTCTTTCAAAAACAGGTCGATATCGCCGTCGAGTACCGCTTGCGTGTTACTCGTTTCAACGTTGGTACGCAAATCTTTGATCCGTGACTGATCCAGAACGTATGATCGAATCTGACTACCCCAGCCAATGTCCGACTTACCATCTTCCACCGCCTGTTGATCCCCACTTCTACGCTGCAATTCTGCTTCGTACAATTTGGACTTCAGTTGTTTCATGGCAGTCGCTTTGTTTTTATGCTGCGAGCGATCGTTCTGGCATTGCACAACTATCCCGGAGGGCCCATGCGTTATCCGTACGGCAGATTCAGTTCTGTTTACGTGCTGGCCACCAGCACCGCTTGCGCGATACACATCTATGCGAAGGTCGGCCGGGTTGATATCTATATCGATATCGTCGTCAATTTCCGGAGACACAAACACGCCAGCAAAAGAAGTATGCCGTCGACTGCCTGAATCGAATGGACTTTTTCGTACTAATCGGTGTACACCTGTTTCGGTGCGCAACCAACCGAATGCATACTCGCCTTCAACTCGAATCGTCGCTGATTTAATTCCGGCAACATCGCCTGGGGAAACTTCAATTAGTTCGGTTTTAAAACCCTGACGCTCACCCCAGCGCAAAAACATACGTAGCAGCATTTCTGCCCAATCCTGCGCCTCCGTTCCACCACTGCCAGATTGAATGTCGAGAAAGGCATGCGCTGCATCATTGTCACCGGCGAACATACGACGAAATTCCAATGCAGCTACGCGCTCCTCGTAGTTTGTCAGATCGGCAACCACGGAGTCGACTGTGTCTGAATCATCCTCCTCTCTGCCCAATTCGAGCAGGTCTGACGCATCGCCCAAACCGGAGTCGAGCGTATCGAACACATCGAGGGTTTCTTGCAGAGAAGCACGCTGCTGACCCAGCTTCTGGGCGCGCTCCTGATCGGACCAGACATCGGGATTTTCCAGTTCGCGCAAAATCTCTTCTAGCTGTTCCTTTTTTCCCTGGTAGTCAAAGATACCCCCGGAGAGATTCGACGCGTGAGCGCAGGTCCTCAATATGCAGCATGTGTGGGGCAATCTCGATCATGGGAAACCAGCAAAGCGTTAGTGAATGCGGGTAAGTTTAGCGCAATTAGACTTTGCTTATCTGTATATGAGCCACTTGCAGCTGTAAAGTTTGATCACCGCGGAAATGATTAACCGACAGAGAATAGGCAACGTGAACCCTGTCGCCAGAACCGAAGCTATCAGGCTGGTTAAATGCTATCGCGTCATAAATGGTACCGTATGCAGCGCCGCGTATGGATTCGTCTGAGCGCAACCGCAATTTTAAGTGCCCGTTACCCACCACACGGGTGGTTTCCACAATAAATTGATCGTCAAATAGCGGCGATGGAAAATCCTGTCCCCACGGACTGATATCTGAGAGCAGCTGAGCATTGCCCATTGAGCGCTCGGTATCATCGAGTCCACCATCGCTCATTAATTCTCGATTGGGCAGCTGACCATCCAGCACGCGTTTCACTTCAGCGTTAAAAGCTTCAGTGAATTCACTGAATCGGGAACGCGCCAGAGTCAGACCAGCGGCCATGGCGTGCCCACCGAACTTGTCAATCAAATCCGGATTGTTCGTAGCGACGGTATCGAGAACGTCTCTTATATGCACACCGGTTATAGATCTGGCCGAGCCTTTGACAAGCGCATTGCCATCAGCTGCAAATACAATCACTGGCTTGTTAAGCTGCTCCTTGATACGACCAGCTACAATACCGATAACACCCTGATGCCATTGTTCATTGAACAGCACCAGACCAAAAACTGTGTCGTCGGCCGGCGTGATTAACTCATCACTGGCAATAATCGCCTCGGCTTCCTCGCGCATTTTTTGCTCAATGGAGCGACGCTGCTGATTTAGCGTATCAAGCTCTGTCGCAAGCGTTAAAGCCTCGCTATCAGATTCGGTTAACAAACACAGGATGCCGCGCGTCATGTCGTCGATCCTGCCAGCCGCATTGAGTCTGGGCCCTATCGCAAAACCAATATCAGTGGCGGTTATACGCTCCGGGACTCGTCCTGCTCGTGACAACAGCGCTAATACACCAGGTCGAGCAAACCCGCGACGAATTCGCCTTAGTCCCTGCTCAACCAGAATTCGATTGATACGATCAAGTGGCACAACATCGGCAACTGTGCCAATAGCGACCAGATCCAAATAGTCAGCCAATTTGACATCCGCGCCAGCGATACTTTCTTTCGCAAGTCGTGCCCGCAATGCGAGTAACACATAGAAGCAAACACCAACACCGGCAAGGTTACGGCTGGGGAAAGTTGCACCCGGAATATTCGGATTTACAATTGCTATTGCACGAGGCAAAACGGCGGGCGGCAAGTGATGGTCGGTAACAAGCACATCGATACTATGAGCTTTGGCATGCTCAACCCCATCTACCGACGCCACGCCATTATCAACCGTGACAATCAAGTCGGGCTTGTTTGCCAACGAAACATCAATGATTGCCGGCGACAACCCGTACCCGTATTCAAATCGATTAGGCACAAGGTAATCGACCTGTTCAAAACCCATAGCTTGCAACCCAAGTACAGCCAAAGTGGTGCTGGTAGCTCCATCACAATCGTAGTCTCCAACAATAAGCACGCGCTGTTGTTTTACGCGAGCCATAAGTAAGCGCTCTACCGCCTCATCTATACCCAACAATGAATCCGGCCTGGGTAAATCAGCGAGCGCAAAGTCAAGTTCCTTTTTTGAACCAACACCACGCGCATTGAGCAAACGATTGGCTAGCGGATTGACATGCAAATCAGCCTCTTTAGCAATGCGTTTTCTTCGCGATATTGTGACTGGCGAATTCATCTTCTATTTGTCTTTGGCCCGCAACAACCAGCCAGTTGAAAATCGTTGAGGTACAAATTTTCGTAGCCAGTTTGCTCCGGGCAATATACTTTTATTCGGGCTGGCTTGCCGTTCAACAATGGCCTGACCCTCACAACCATCAAGGATAAATTCACAGACCAGTCCGTCGGCTACCGCACTTTGCATTGGCACAATCCATTGCTCTTGCAAACGTTGTTTGGCTTCATACAAAGCAGATTGATCACCACTCAGCCAGGCCGCGTAAGCACACAGATCAACAACCACCAAACCATTAGTGATGAGATCTTCTGTCGTCATGTTTTGCAAGTACTCCTGCACAAGCTGAGTCCACGCACTGGATGCTAACGAGCGCGTGTTCAGGTTTAACGCGGCACCCAGACCACACGCATAAGCATCGTCTGCGACCAAAACCATATTGGTCACAGGTAGAAGTTGAGTGTTTCGGCTTCCACCCCAGAACCACATGGCGTTAACAGGCTGTTGACCCAGCGCCGATCGTTTCGCGTTAACCGGATGTGTATGAAACAACATCTGTACTTCAGTCAGCAAGCGCCGCCAATCTCCGGCATCAGAGTGCCTGGGAAGAAAATTGGCAATTTTCCCGTTAGCGACAGCATGAGCTGGCCACGTGTCTAACGCGGCGGCAGGCATACCGGTTAAATAGCACGGCCCTCCCGAATTGCGGTGCACGTTAAGTCCATCCGGGCTTATCAGTGCGTTTAGCGAATCGAGTAGCTGAGCGAATTCGTCTTCATTGATACTGAGCGCTGCTTCAGGTATAAGTCTGGCGTTATCCCGGTCAGCATGTAAATGTATCAACTCGGCACAAACACAATGTTCTGGCATTGGCTCAACAGATGTTACCGGGAATTGGAATTGTGCTATTGGCAGTGCACCCATATCGGGTATTGGCTGGTGCAATGCCGCTGCGAGCGCTTGCTCGTAGGCCTGAGTTTTTGTCGCTACCGCCACAGAGTCGTTGATATCAGGAGCCAATGCAGTATCTGACGGGTCGGATACACCGTTTTCTGCTGCTGCAATCTCAGTGAAGCAGCCTGGAGCCAACAGGGTTATACGGGGAGAATGGGGGGGCATTTACGGACGCTGTCACAATATATTGGTTAACATGGTATCGAATTAGCGCCACTTAGACTACATAAGGAACTAGCCGCCCCAAATTACATCGTATAGGGGGTGCTCAAGTCTTTACATTCAGGTTCTCAACAGCATGAAAAACAAGAAATTCCTATTTGCCGTTATTGTTGCGCTGGTAGCAGCGTTTTTCATATTTGATCTGGGAAAGTACCTGAACCTTGAATACCTGAAAAGCCAGCAGGCAGCGCTTGACAGCCTTTACGCCAGTCGACCGATTATGCTTATCGCCAGTTTCTTCGCTATATACGTGGCAGCCACTGCGCTCTCGTTGCCTGGTGCGGTTATACTCACATTGGCCGCTGGTGCAATATTCGGGTTGTTTACCGGTACCTTGATTGTATCTTTTGCATCCTCAATAGGCGCAACCCTCGCCTTTCTGGTTTCGCGTTTTTTACTGCGAGACTCACTCGAATCCAGGTTTGGCGACAAACTGAAAACGTTTAACCACAACATAGATAAAGACGGTGCGTTCTACCTGTTTACGGTTCGACTAGTACCGGTTTTTCCATTTTTTCTTGTCAATCTGGTTATGGGATTGACGAAAATTAAAACAGGAGTTTTTTATCTTGTAAGCCAGATTGGCATGTTGGCCGGTACTATCGTATTCGTTAACGCAGGCACGCAGTTGGCAAAAATCGATAGCCTGAGCGGTATACTCTCGCCAAAACTTCTGTTCTCCTTTGTGCTATTAGGTGTCTTTCCTCTTATAGCAAAAAAGATTGTCGATATAGTGAAAGCCAGAAAAGTGTACGCAGACTATCCAAAACCAGCCACGTTTGACCGGGACATTGTCGTAATAGGTGCAGGCTCTGGTGGACTGGTCTCCTCTTATATTGGAGCGGTGGTAAAAGCAAAAGTGTCGCTGATTGAACGCCACAAGATGGGTGGCGATTGTCTGAATACAGGGTGTGTGCCTTCCAAAGCACTTATTCGCAGCGCTAAGCTGATGGATAACATTAAACACTCAGCTCACTACGGTGTGGAAACGGCCACTGGTGAAATTGACTTTGCAAAAACCATGGGTCGTGTCCACGAAGTTATTCGAAAAATCGAACCACACGACTCGATTGAACGTTATACCAACCTTGGCGTTGATGTTATTCAGGGCGAAGGCAGAATATCGTCACCATGGACCGTTGAAGTGAATGGACAGACACTAACAACACGCAACATCATTGTAGCAACCGGTGCACGACCATTTGTTCCACCGATTCCAGGGCTGGACAAAGTGAGTTATCTAACCTCTGACAACCTGTGGCAACTGACGAGATTACCAAAAAAGCTTATTGTGCTCGGAGGCGGCCCAATTGGTTGCGAGTTAACGCAGGCATTTAAACGGCTGGGTAGTGACGTATGGCAAGTTGAGATGGTCGATCGCATTATGAATCGAGAAGACCCTGAAATTTCCGAAATGGTGCAGCAAAAGTTTATCGACGATGGTGTCAATGTCATGGTCAATACGAAAGCCGTCGGTGTTGAAGTCGACGATGCCGGTGAGCAGGTTCTGGTGTGTGAACAAGGCGAGAAAAAACTACACTTGCCTTTCGATGAAATTATCGTCGCTGTTGGTCGTTCTGCAAATTCTGCAGGCTTTGGTCTGGAAGAACTCGAGATCACTACCCGGCGAAACGGCACAATAGAGACTAACGAATACCTGCAGACCCGCTTCCCGAATATATACGCTGTTGGCGATGTTGCAGGTCCATATCAATTCACCCATACATCAGCTCATCAGGCGTGGTACGCAAGCGTAAATTCATTATTTGGTACGTTCAAAAAATTTCGCGCCGACTATCGTGTCATACCATGGGCGACGTTCACCGACCCTGAAGTGGCCCGGGTTGGGTTAAATGAAACTGATGCGACAGAACAAAACAAAGCCTATGAAGTAACCACCTATGGCATTGACGATTTGGACAGGGCTATAGCCGACGGTACTGATCATGGTGTGGTGAAAGTACTAACAGTGCCAGGCAAAGATAAAATTCTGGGCGTCACCATTGTGGGTGCGAACGCGGGTGAACTTATTGCTGAGTATGTACTTGCAATGAAGCATAACCTTGGCTTGAACAAAATTCTTGGCACCATCCATATCTACCCTACTATGTCGGAGGCAAACAAATACGCAGCCGGCGAATGGAAACGAGCCCATCAACCAGAGATGGTACTCAAATGGGTTGAGCGCTACCATGCCTGGCGTCGGGGTGATAGCAAGAAGAATGCAAAGCACCAAGACGCTACTACCGAATAGTGAATTTAAAAAACCGATCGACGTTTTTACCGCGCCCAGTATTGGCGCGCGGGATGGTGTGATTGCATCAATTCATATCCCGACTTATTTTAACTAACCATACCAGCTTGCCCTGTTCTGGTTTCATTGGGCTAGCTCCGTTCTAATAAACGGATTCTTGGTGGCAATTTTTTAATAAAAAATAGTTGTTTGTTCGTATATTTCTTTAACAGAAAACAAACATTTCCTTATAGATTTATTTTTTCAAGGAAATTAATTCCTTCCTTACAGGTTTATTTTTCAAAAGAAATTAATTCTTTCCAATTAGTTTATATTTGAAATAAATTAAACATTTCCTTTTATATTTATTTCTTAACAGGAAATAAATCTTTCCTTGTAAAATCTTTCTTAGTAGATATGTACCCTCTTTAAATTATGTAATCGTGTTCGTTACTAAGAGTGTAACGAATAAATAACGGTTAGATAAATCATGGCATCCAATCAATACGGTTTCTTTTCACCAATAATTTCTTAAACCTTTGAGACTGCCTGTATTAATTATTTTCCGTTGTGATACTAAGTAGACATTTTTTCGGCTACAAATCTCGCACCTCTCCTGAACGCAACAAAGCAACTATTTCAGTGAGAGTAAACTTCAACATGTTTTTTATAACTACAAATAAGGAAATTTATGAATTATATCTTCAAACTATTTACTGTCCCGACCATTGTATGTCTAACGGCCTGTAGTAGCAGTGGCAGCGACGGCGGTGGCACCGTTCCTTCGCTCACAGCTGATGTACAAGGGGTATGGGTTTCACCGTGTGGCACCGATGCGGATGGTGACAAAACACAAATCGAATCAAGGTTCAATGGTAGTTCTTTCGTGCTTAGCGATATCACCTATCTGGATACAAATACTTGTTCAGGCGAAAATTACATTAGTTCGAATGTTAATGGCACTTTTGTAGTTACTGGTGGCGTGACTGAATTAGCAAATGGGAACGCAAAGCACATGGATATACTGTTTTCCAATGCTACTTTAACCGCTGGTTCAACCACGCATGCACAACTTGCCGAACAAGGTGCAACTTTGCAAGACGTCGCGACCAATCAAGGTATCGCTGATATCAATAACATACCTACATCTCCGTTCGGAGCTGGCGATACGCTTTACAGCATTTATCGAGTTCAGGGTAATGTGCTTCAAACTGGTGAAAGTCTTGGGTCAAAAAACGGTACTACCGCCGAGCTGCGTTTTAGCATTTTAGATAATAACGACACCTATACTAGAAAATAGCAGCGTAGTTACACATAACTGGACACCATCAACAATAATAGCGAATCTATCCCTGCTAACCATCAAGGTTGCAGGATTCAATGTTTCGACAAAAATGATACGTCTCAACATCCATTATTAGATTGATAAGTGAGCGTAGAAATCAACTTGTTTTTAAACCCCAATAAGGAAATTCATGAATAATTTTTTCAACCTTCTTACCGTCTCAACCATTGTATGCCTGACGGCTTGTAGTAGTAGTGGCAGCGATGGCGGTGGCACCGTTCCTTCACTAGCAGCTGACGTACAAGGAGCTTGGGTTACACCTTGTGCCCCCGATGCGGATGGTGATCTAACACATCTCGAAACAACGTTCAACGGCAGCTCTTTCCGAGTCAGCAATATCGTCTATATAAATACAGACACTTGTTCGGGCGAAAATTACATTCGCCGAAACGCCGTTGGATCTTTTGTAATTACTGGTGGTGTAATTGAACTTGCAGATGGAAACGCAAAGCACCTGGATATACAGTTTTCTAATGGTACCTTAACGGCCGGATCGATTACTCATAACGAGCTGGCTGCAGAAGGTATTACTTTGCAAGATGTCGCGACCAGTCAAGGTATTACTGATATCAATAGTATTCCAATATCTGAATTCGGATTTTCGGATTCGCTGTATACCATTTATCGTGTTGAGGGTGATGTGCTTCTATTTGGCAGCGCTCTTGGGTCGCAAAACGGAGCTACCGCTGAGTTACGTTATACAATTTTGGACAGTGGTAACGCTTACACCAGAAAGTAACCTCTTTATTAAACATACTACTTACCACGTAATAGTGGTTGTGCGCCAGGCCCTGCCAACCATCTAAGGTTGCAGGGCTGGATTTTTAAACGAAAATGATGCGTATCAACTGAATTTCATGAAATAGATACGTGTATCCACTTACCAATTACCAATTACCAACCGCTCTACGAAAAGACCACCTTCAGAACAACAAACCCCCATCAAAACAGCCGCGCAAACTAGTGCGGGTTGCGACAAATAATACCGATTTAGCCAGATACGCTAGATTGATAATTGACAATTATTCTCACCCGTCGTTTTATACAAAGACAACTAAAACAGGAGAGAAAACATGCAAAGACGTGCACTGCTTACATCTGCAGTAATGTTCACTGCAGCCGCCATACTGAGTGCTGGCAATACCTACGCTGCAAATGACGTATTAAAAATCGGCTTCGTCGGTGTCACCAGCGGCCCGGCTGCTGCCTGGGGCATCTCAAATCAACGATCTATGGAAGCGCGCGCTGCGTGGTTAAACGAGATCGGTGGTTATGAGATAGACGGCAAAATGTACGATATTGAAATCGTCGCATTCGATGACCAGAAAGATCCAAAACGGGCTATTGCCGGTATGGAAAAGATGGCACAGGAAGGTATTCACTATGTCGTGGGACCCAACGTTGATGATGGTGCGGCCGCAGTAAGACCTGTTGCCGAACAGAATGGCATTATGTATTTCCCATACGCGTTTCCAAAAGCACTCTATACCGCACCTGCTTCCAACGCCGTACTGGGCATGGTGGCGAACTATCAATCAGGTCCGGCTATTTATAAACACCTGATGGAAGCTAATGGCGTGAAGAAAATTGCTTTTGTCGCTGCAAATGAATCAGACCCACTAAGTCAGCGAGACAGCGGTGTTGAAGCAGCCAAGGCCTTAGGGCTTGAAGTTGTGTCAGATTCAGTCACCTATCAAGTCGATACAACAGACTTTGTTCCCGTTATCCTTCCAGTGTTGAAAACCAAACCTGACTTACTCGTTCTTTCCGGAGTATCTCCAGCAAACGCACCGCAACTCATACGCTCTGCAAGAGAGTTGGGTTACACAGGCCTGATGTCAACCGAAACGGCGCAAGATGCAAAAGTATTGCAAGAAGGTGCTGGCGATCTTGCTGATGGGTTCATATCTGTAGGTGGTGCATCCACTCCAGAATTAGCTTCTGACATGATGCGCGAATTTGTAGATCGTTACACCAAAATGTTTGGTGAATACAACGATGAATCCAACACTAAAGTCTATGCATTGGAATATATTCTTGAAACCATCAAGGCTGCTCCGGCAGGCATGACCGACGTTGAGGTATTCAAAGCAACAATGGATACGTTCGAAGCACCTAACCCTTACATGGTCGGCGATGCAAAATTAAGCTATGTTGGTTCGTCATCATTTGGACAGAAGCGCCAGGTAGCAGTGCCTCTCGTGGTAAACGTGTACAAAGGTGGTGCTTTTGAAACCATGTTTGTAGCAAAGGTAGACTAAAGCGTTTGCTGCTGTTTTAATCACCTGCAAGGTGCATTGCCACCTTGCAGGCTCTGCTATAAGAAACGTTCAATATGGAACAGATACTGGCCAACGGGCTATATCTTGGCGCCCAGTACGCACTAATCGCACTTGGTTTAACACTGATTTTCTCGCTGATGAATGTGCTGAACTTTGCGCATGGGCAAATGTATGTATTCGGCGGTTTTGTTACCTACACCGTAGTTGCACAGTTCGGGATGCCTTTCATCGTTGGTCTGTTGGTGTCGGCCATTGCCTTGGCCGCAATCGGTGCGCTGATTGAAAAATATCTGTTCAGACCCGTTATTAAAAAATCCCACCGTGAAGAATCCACCATGTTGCTTGCAGCGGGTATAGCCTTCTTTCTGGATGCAGTCATTTTACTTATCTTTGGCGAAAAACAACGCGGCGTTCCAAAGATAATCGATGGTGTTCTAAATTGGGATTTTAGAATAATCATGCCGTACGATCGAATCCTGATTGGTTGTCTGGCCATCGCGCTGATCATAGGATTTATATTGTTCATGCAATATTCCAAAGCCGGCAGAGCCATGCGCGCACTCGCACAAGATCGCGTCGCAGCGCAACTCATGGGTGTTGAAGTTGATCGCTACTCAATGATTGGTTTTGCAACCGGCGCTATGCTGGCCGGGTTGGTTGGGGGTCTGCTGGTCACCATCACCGGTGTTAATCTGGGAATGGGCGGACCTACTTCTATTAAAGCCTTTTTAATGATTATGATTGGTGGTGCAGGAGTAATATCCGGTGCTATTGCTGGAGGCTTTATCCTTGGCATGATGGAGTCTATCGGCCTGACCGTACTGGCAGCCTATGGTGATATAACTTATCTGGTTATTTTCGTCACTCTGATGGTTTTTCTGGCCATTCGGCCACAGGGTTTAATGGGTAAACCCTGGGGCTAATTTCATGAACTATAAACAACTGATCGGCGTATTCGCCTTTATTATTCTGGTTCTGATTATTGTGCCATGGGCCATCGCGCAAAGCGGACGCTGGGATTTTTACTACACATTAACATCGGTGGCATTGCTATCGATTGCATCTGCAGGCGTTTGGTTAACGTTTTACATTGGCCGCATTAATATAGGCCAAGGTGCTTATGCGCTTGCAGGTGGCTATGTCGCCGCGGTGCTGGTCATGCAAGCCGGCATGAATTTCTGGCTCACCATTCCGCTTGCCGGTTTATTTTGCGCCCTGCTCAGCGTGCTTATCGGCTTACCTATATTGCGATTGCGTGGTGTGTACTTTGCGATGATCACTCTGGTACTAACCGAGGTTATGCGACTGGCTGCGCTTGCACTACCGATTACAAACGGGGCAAAGGGTATCACATCTATTCCACTGCCGGCGGAGCTCTCGCTGTTTGGGTTAACGCTTATCCCCGATTTCAATACGTTGGAGAATTCCAAGTTAGGCTTTTATTTAGCGGCAGTCATATTAATGATCGTTTGCTACGGCGTGCTTTGGCGAATTGTCAATTCGCGACTCGGGCATCTGTGTCGATCTTTACAACAAAACGAAGAACTATCGGCCTCAATCGGTGTTAATACTGCGTACTTACGGGTTATCGCCTATTCAATCTCCAGCTTTTTCGGTGGCATAGCCGGAGCTATGTTTGTGGCAATATCTCAATCCATCTACCCATCCAGCTTTCAGGTCACTGACAGCGTGAACTTTATGTTGAATTGCTTTCTGGGTGGACTGGGGTATGTTTTTGGGCCCATGCTGGGAACCCTGGTGCTCTACTTTGGCTGGGACCTGCTCTTCACTGCAGGTAAGTACCAATTGCTTATCTATTCATCCTTACTAATTTTATTGATACTGTGGCTACCCAACGGTATTTTAAGCTTAGGTGAATTCAAACGACGTCGAGGTGGCTCGTGAGCGCCATACTCGAAGTTGATACAGTTACCAAAAAGTACGGCGGCCTGATTGCGGTTAACGAAATATCCTTCTCGGTTGAGCCGCAGGAAATTCTTTCTGTTATAGGTCCAAATGGTGCTGGCAAGTCCACTTTGTTCAAGCTGATCTCCTCGTTTACTCGCACCAGCTCAGGCAAAGTATTGTTCAAGGGCAAGAAAATTTCCAACCTTAGCCCTCATGTCGTTGCACGTATGGGAGTCGTTAGAACGTTCCAGGAAACCACTATTTTTCGCTCAATGACCGTTCGCGAAAATGTGGTGGTTGCACATCATTTACGATCAAACGCATCTCTGCTCGGTTTTTTCTTCGGCAGTGCAGCGGCGCGCGCCGATGAGAAGAACTTTGGTCAATCAGCAGATGACATCATCGAGTTTCTCGGTATGGAATCAATCAGCAATGAGGTTGCATCAAACCTGCCCCAGGGCCATCTTCGCGCATTGGGCATGGCAATCGGCCTGGCAACCAATCCGGAAATTTTGCTGCTCGACGAACCCTTTGCCGGTATGAATCACGATGAGACCATGCGCATGGTAACGTCGGTAAAACGCCTCAGAGATGAACGAGGTGTAACCGTATTGCTGGTTGAACACGACATGGCAGCGGTGATGAAAATAAGTGATCGCATCGTGGTCATTAATTTCGGACAAAAAATTGCTGAAGGCACACCTGCAGAAATTCAGTCTAACGAAAAAGTCATCGAAGCGTATCTGGGCAGCGAAGACGACGCGATAGGACTGTAGCGACAATGACTCAAATGCTCAATCTCAACAATGTCGAATTGTATTACGATCATGTGTATGCGCTTAAAGGTGTATCCATTGAAATGCAGGAAGGTGAAACGGTTGCACTAATAGGTGCGAACGGCGCTGGCAAGTCTTCTATTCTTCGCGCAATTACCGGACTTAGTCCAATTGCATCAGGCGATATTCATTATCAAGGAGCGCGGCTTGACGGTAAAAACGCCGCCGACATTGTTAAGCAAGGTATAGCCATGGTGCCCGAAGGCAGGCGCGTCTTTCCGTACATGTCGGTAAAGGATAATTTACTGATGGGGGCATTCACACGCTCAGATAAGGCGGAGATTAAACGCTCTCTGGACAGCATTCTAGAGCGTTTCCCCAGACTGCGTGAACGCTACTCTCAGCAGGCAAGCACCCTTTCGGGTGGTGAGCAGCAAATGATGGTTATTGGGCGTGCTTTAATGGCAAAGCCAAAACTACTGTTGCTCGATGAACCTTCGCTGGGTATTGCGCCAAAGCTTGTACAAGATATTGCTCGTGCTATTGTTTCAATAAGCAGCGACGAAAATGTTTCTGTGCTGCTGGTAGAGCAAAATTCGCGTATGGCCTTGTCGATATCCAACCGGGCTTATGCTATGTCAACCGGCTCAATCGCGCTCTCCGGACTGTCGAAAGAACTGATCAATGACGATCGAATAAAAGCGGCCTATCTTGGTGGTGATATTTAGTTTCTAAATAAATTGGAACCAACATGCAATTGCTAGTCATCAATCCAAACACCACCGCAAGCATGACCAAAAAGATTGGTGATGCGGCCATGCGCGTTGCATTGCCCGACACTGAAATAGTGGCACTCAATCCCATGAACGGACCAGCCAGTATTCAGGGCTACTACGATGAAGCTTTGTGCCTTGCCGGATTGCTTGAAATAGTTGAAGAACACCCGAAAGCTGATGCAATTGTGATCGCCTGTTTTGATGATACAGGCCTTGATGCAGTCAGATGTATTAGCGATAAACCAGTTCTGGGCATAGGTGAGGCGGGTTACCACTTTGCATCCATGCTATCGAATAAATTTTCAGTGGTTACCACGCTTGCGCGCTCAGTACCGGCACTCGAACACAATCTGATGAAGTACGGGCTGGCTGCTCGCTGCGTTGGCGTGCGTGCATCGGATGTGCCCGTACTTGAATTGGAAAACCCGGCTAGTGATGCGCGCAGAATTATCAGCGAAGAAGTTGCAAAGGCTATTGCAGAAGATCATGCGGAGGCGATCGTTCTTGGTTGCGCTGGCATGGCCGACTTGGTCGAATCACTATCGAAAGAACATGGCCTGCCTGTTATCGATGGGGTGGTTAGTGCGGTTGGTTTATGCGAAACCATGGTTCGATTGAATCTTAAAACCACAACATTAGGTGGCTACGCTGCGCCGTTTTAACCATCTTTATATAGGGTTAATCAATGGATGAGTCGTGCCAGACACTATATTATTGATATCATATTTGATACATATATAGCATAAATTGCCTTTTTACTATCATACTTGATATCTATTTCAGAATATTTAACCATTTTCAAAGTGTTTTGGTATCTTAATTGATATAGTTTTACTAAATTAAGTCACGTATATATCATATTCGATATTATGAAATTCGACTCACTCACCCCGGAATCCGACATTCTCAAAGAAATCGGACGCCGATTAGCCAAGCTACGTAAACAGCAAGGATTCTCCCAGACCCGCCTGGCAGAGGAAGCGGGTATCGGTGTTGCCACTCTGCGCCGTATCGAAGGCGGGCAGGATTCGCAAATGGAGTCTTGGTTAAAAATCCTGAAAGCACTGAATTGGATTTCCTCGATAGATGCCCTACTCCCTGAACAAATAAAATCACCGATGGCCGAAGTACGCGCTGCTAAAAAGGGACCAAAGAAAAAAACGCGCCCGACAACACACTGGGGAGACGAACAAGCGCCGGATGATTAAGCTTAAATGACAACGGCAACCGTCAATCTCTGGGGAAGCACCGTTGGCTATGTGGCCATGGACAATCAGGAACGCTTTGCCCGATTTGAATACGACCCCGCATTCATCAAACGCAACATAGAACTTGCGCCGCTGATGATGCCGTTGTCGTCTCGCATTTATCAGTTCCAGCAACTCCCGGTGCTGGCATTCCACGGCCTGCCCGGTTTAATTGCTGACAGCTTGCCCGACAAATACGGCCAAGAGCTTATTAACGTATGGCTGGCGCAAACAGGTCGCCACGCAACTGACTTTAACGCTGTTGACCGACTTTGTTATACCGGAAAACGAGGTATGGGCGCTTTGGAATTTGAGCCTGCTGAACCCATGAACGCGTCACGCGACAGACCACTGGACATAAAAGAATTAACCGAGCTGGCATCACTGGCCTTTGCCAACAAGCAAGCCCTCGATACTCACTTTAACAACGACGGTGACGACAAAGCACTGCTCGACATACTCAGTGTTGGCACATCAGCAGGTGGTGCAAGAGCAAAAGCTGTTGTAGCGTTTAATCCGCAAAACAATCAGGTGCGTTCCGGACAGGTGAATCTGCCTGCAGGATTTGAACACTGGCTAATAAAATTCGATGGTGTTGCCTTTAGCGGGGACTGGGGTGTTGCCGACCCATCAGGTTACGGCCTTTTGGAATACAGCTACTATGAAATGGCGAAACAGTGCGGCATAAACATGATGGAAAGTCAGCTGTTCACAGAGAATGGTCGTAACCATTTTATGACCCGTCGCTTCGACCGGGATGAAAACGGCAATAAACATTTCATTCAAAGCTTTGCCGCACTAAACCATTTCGACTACTATCGCAGCGGTTTGCATTCCTATGAGCAGTTGTTCATGACCATGAAGCAGTTAAAGATACCTAAAGCATCAATAGAGGAACAGTTCAGGCGAGTGATATTTAATCTGGTTGCGTGTAATCAGGATGATCATGTAAAGAATTTCGCATTCACTATGGACAGATCAGGCAACTGGGACATCACTCCCGCCTACGACCTGTGCCATTCTGAAGGCAGTGACTTTACGCGTTTTCACCAGTTAAGTATTAACGGCAAAACGTCTGAATTTAAATTTGAGGATATTAAGCATCTGGCTCAATATGCAGGATTACCACGAAGTCGGGAAAAACGCATTTTGGAGAAAACGGTTGACGTGTTTTCCGGATGGAAAAAACTGGCTGCCAATTTGAATATTCCCGAGCAATTGCAGAAGCATGTACTAAAGACATTACGTCTGAACTGGCAGTAGTCTGAACTGACAGTAAAAAGATCGCACTAGCTTCATCGAAAACTCTCAAGCCTCCACTAGACAAGCCCACAGACTCTGTTCATCAATATCAAATGCAGCAGCAATTTCTAATATTTGTCTTACAGTTTCATCATCCACCGGTATACCGTTTTTCTCTCTCGATTTCTTGCTGATAATTTCAGGCTCACCCGGCATCAACACTTCTTCGACACCTTTAGCCGCCGGTTTGTTTTTGATAAAGTCGTAGAACTCGAGCGTGCGTCTAGCTACCTCATCGCCACTGTCAAAACCTTCCGGGTCGATTATAACTGAGAACATATTGTTGTACACACCAACTGGAATATACTCTTTTGTTGCAACGGTATCATTGCTAGCCAGGGCACCTGCCAGCAGTTCGACAAACATTCCCAGTCCTGACCCTTTGTATTCACCAAACGCAGACATGGCACCTTCACGATTATTTGCCATGGGGTCTGGATTAGTAGTGGGCACACCTTCATGATCAACCAAATAGCCCAACGGCACCTGCTCACCTTTGTTACTGGCCACACGTATCTTTCCAAAGGCAACGGTACTGGTAGCAATATCGAGTAGCGGTTTTGCCTGACCATTAACTGGTATGGCCATACTGACAGGATTAGTCGAAAAACCGGGCTCTCTGGCACCAAATGGCGCGACCAACGGTGGGTGACCAACCACATTGACCATGTGTATAGAAACATAGCCTTTAGCGGCACAGTATTCTGAGTAAGTACCAACACGCGAAACATGCCCCGAGTTTCGTAAGCCAAGCACCGCTACTCGATGCTCACCCATTGTCTTCATAGCATGATCGAGCGCGAGCAGTGCCATACGATGTCCAAATCCACTTTTTGCATCAACCACCGATATTGCGCCAACAGGCTCATGCAGGACTGGCGTTTGATTACATATTAGATTTCCATCAAGCACCTGTCCCCCGTACATGGGAAGCATACCGATTCCATGGGAGTCATGACCAGTCAAATTCGCTAATACTAAATGTTGTGAAACGATATCCGCCTCATTTTTATTGCATCCAAACCCAGCTAGTACCTTGTTAGAAAACTCAATTAATGAATCACTAGTGTATTGCACGTTCAACGCCCTCTTTCTTGTTTATCTCATGCTTAAGCACTGATATGCAGTAACCTCTGCACTGATCTTTGAATCCATCAAAATTAATCCATCCCAACAAACAATTTGTTCACAACATACTTATGAAGTATTTACTTTGATATATATCAATTAATATTTTTCTACATATAATCTGTTTCTACTAGTTTAAATTAATGCATATAATATATACTTTTAGTCTCGAAAGTTCAGTTTGCGAATCAAATTTGACAGTGTACAATCATTCCGGGACCGTAACGAACCATTCATATTATCGGGCATTTGCCTAAAGTACAAACTGACGCTCAAGGTTGAGACCGTGCCACTACTATCTACTAACTCCGCAAAGAAAAAAAAAACTGGCAAACAACCGTCAGCCACGAAAATAGCGGCTGATAAAATCAAACACCTTATTTTCACAGGTGAGCTGGTTGCTGATTCAAACCATCTGGAAACAGAACTGGCAGAACGTCTTGGTATCTCACGAACACCAGTGCGTGAGGCAACATTGACGCTGCAAGCACTTGGTCTGCTTGAAGTGCAGCCGCGTAAAGGTATAAAAATCAAGGCTATATCAATACAAGATATGTCTGATATTTATGAAGTGCTAACTGAATTGGAATGTCTGGCAGTAAAACGAGTCGCAACAATGCAATTCTCCAAAGCCGACTTGAAACCGATCTTCGACGCTATCGAACAAATGACTTCGGCACTTAAAAACGGAGACCGAGAATCATGGGCAATAGCCGACGAGGTCTTCCATCTTACACTGGTGCAGTTAAGTGGTAATTCTCATCTGGAAAACTCAGTGAGAACAATGAATGATCAAGTTAGACGAGCCAGAGCTATAACGCTGAGTTTACGGCCACTGCCTACAAAATCTAACAATGATCACAGAATGCTATGCAAAGCAATCCTCAAAGGTGACGCGAACACTGCTGTAGAAATACATAGAAGGCACAGGGAAAATGCTGGAAAATTACTAATAGATATTTTGCACCGATCGGCACTGAAGCGCCTTTAGAGCCAGCCCCCGGCACACAAAACGCCCGTTCATAACAAGTAGAGTCAAATGCAACTTGACCATATTTTCATCCTAGCAAGCACTGACGCTCCGGAAGCCGATGCACTCGTTGAGCTTGGCCTGATTGAAGGAACCAGCAACAGCCATCCAGGACAGGGCACGGCCAATCGGCGCTTTTTCTTTGCCAATACTACCTTAGAGTTTCTCTATATCAATAATATCGCAGAAGCGATGAATGGCGCTGGTAAAGGCTTACGTTTTGCAGAGCGAGCCATCGATATTGACGGCTCGCCATTTGGACTTGTTACCAGAGTGAGCGCTGAAAGCTCAGTGCCGACTTTTCCAGCCTGGCAGTACTTTCCTGACTACTTTCCGAAGCCAATGTGTTTCTACGTTGGCGAGAATTCGGATAATTTTTCCGAACCGCTATGCATATGCATGCCGCCGGCACTTCCCAAACCAAAAAACGCACCGGCTCCAAATAACTCTGGCTGGAGCCTGACCGAGCTCCACTTATCCATTCCTGGAATAGGTGCCTCAGCCGCTTTGAGCGCTTTTGGTGAGTGTGAACTGGTGACGCTTCGATTCAATGAGGACCATCGATTAAAACTGGTTTTCAATAACTCACAAGAAGATATATCTGAAAATTTCATGCCTGATCTACCTCTTGTTATTGAATGGTAAATATGTTCGTTGCATAAATTGCCAACAACACACTTAGACCAAAAAACAGCGCATCGTTCTGCTGCAGTTTTTTGCTACGTTCTTCTCGGCACAAACGATCAAACAAAGTTTCTGTGCGTTCATTCTTTTTCTTTGTCGGCTGCTTCATCACTACCCCCAGTGGTTAATCAATGGAAACCAGTGTATAGAGGGCCATGCATAAAACAGAGGTAATTTTACGGACTGCAAGCGCTAAAAGCTCACATCGGTAAATTTACCGTCGAATCTACAGCTTTGTTATTACTTATTAAATCAGTTCACTAAATTTCTCTAGCATTTGAGCGGCTCGTGAATCCCATCGGTTCGCAATCATCGCTTGCTGGCCATTCGCCTGATACTTGGCAACAATCTCAGGATTGTTTTGCAACTCAATTAGCTGCTCTCGCATACCTTGCGCAGAACTCACTTGAATGATCGCATCCTGCATGCCCATATCTGCAACGGTTCGCGAATTAAGCGTTTCCGTAACCACCACGCACCCACACGCTAGTGCTTCGAATATACCGGTTTCAAAATCATCCACACTCTCCTTAGCGAAGTGGATATTTACTGACACCAATGAGTCGCGTAAATCCTTGAAATAAGGATCGCCATACTGACCGCTTCTTACGTCAACAAGATCGCCGATTTCGGTCAACCACTCTTGCCGACGCGGCGACACATTACGATTGAAAATTGCAAATCGCGAACGAGTCGAATTTCCCGGATCGTTCTCAATCGCACCAGCGTTGTGCATAACAGAGCACTTTGGCATTAAATGCGAGAAGTTTTTTTCAACAATGTCCATGCAAGTATAAGTGTGCAAATACACCCACGCCAGTTTAGCTTTCTCACTTAACAGCTTATCTACATCGCGTCGTCGTATGAGCGGCTCGGTACTCCAGAATACAACCGGTACGTTAAAAATTTGCGTGATAGACGCTGGCATTTTTTCCGCACGCTGTATTAAAACAATATCGGGTTCAAATGCGTCGTTAATACCAAATAGTTCGTGGCGTATTAGCCACCATGCTTTGAACTTGTTGCGTCTGGCTCGATAGTCGAAGCGACCAACTCGATGTCCTGCCCGTTCGAAAGCATTCGCCATCCAGTGTTCAGCCCCCCAACCAATATGGTGGTGGACGGCAATGTAGAGTATCTTCACACTAAATATATCGGATTGGTTTGCTGCTAAAGCGAATTCAAGTTATCAATAAGCTCGGGTTCTCCAATGTGGAAACCCTGGGCAAAATCAATTCCTATATCACGAACAGCGTTTAGCAGCCTCGGAGATTCGACAAACTCGGCAACGGTGCGCTTACCCATTGATTTACTAATTTCATTGATAGACTTCACCAATGTAAAGTCGGTTGGATCATCAAGAATATCTTTGACCAACCGTCCATCTATTTTCAGAAAATCAATCGGTAGCTTGCGAACATAAGCAAACGAAGACAAACCTGAACCAAAATCGTCAATACTGAAGCGGCAGCCAATGTCACTGAGCTTGTGCATAAACGCAGATGCACTTGAAAGACTGGCTATAGTTGCTGTCTCAGTCAATTCGAAACATAGTTTTTCAGCAGCCACGCCACTGTCTTGAATTTTTCGGATAAATAAATCAGCATTTTCGATATTGGCAAACGTTGCACCCGATAAATTTAATGAGCAATGTCGTAAGCTATGCCGCAAACTCGGATTAGCATTGAGCCATGCAAGCGTTAACTCCAGCGCACGCTCATCCAACGCGGTTGCAAGCCCATACCGCTCTGCCGATGGCAAGAATGACAACGGGCTGATCATTTGGCCATCCACGCCTCTTAGTCGCAACAGCATTTCAAAACGCAAACCATCCGGCTGATCATGCAACGGTTGAATTTTCTGACATGCAAGCGTTATGCGATTACTTTCCAACGCAGAGTTAATCTCTTCAACCCAGCGGGTTGCCACGTTTCGATTACTGGCATGTCCATCGCCTTCGCGGTAAATGACCACTCTGTTACGACCTTCATTCTTAGCAATGTAACAAGCCGAGTCGGCTGCGCTGAATAGTGTTTTCAGACTTTCCCATCGATCATCAACCACAACCAGTCCTACACTAACTCCGACGGTAAATCTGTTTTCGCGCCACAAGAAATGAAAGTTCTCTACTTCTGCCCGAATCTGATTAGCCAGCTTTAGCGCTTCCGCAACGCTGCACTTGTATAAGAACACTCCGAACTCATCGCCGCCGAGCCTGGCTAGCACATCACTTTTACGCACCAGACTGTCGAACAGCTGAGCCAGCTGTCGAAGCAGTTCGTCGCCCGCTTCATGTCCGCATGTATCATTAACAATTTTGAAATTGTCCAGATCCATAAAGCACATGGCATGAGCTTTTCGATCGGTCTTTGCAGACTGTAGCGCCTCGTCAACCATGGCTTCGAACTGGCGTCGGTTTACCAACCCGGTTAATGCATCGTGATTGGCATGGTATGCCACGGCTTCGGCTTGCTTAACAGATGCTGTAACATCGCAACCCGTACCACGATAACCAAGAAATTCCCGGTTACGGTTGAATACGGGTATCCCGCTGTAGCGAATCACTTTGGTTTCGCCAGCAACAACCCATCGAAACTCAAAATCTCGAAACGGCAGGTGGTCTTTCAATTGTGCAAGATGTAATTTCCACTGCTCAAGATCATTAGTGTTTGCAGGGTGTTCCAATAGCTGCCGGTGCGTTCTACCAATCAAATGTTCACGCGGAATGCCCAGCACGCTTTCCAGATCATCAGTAACGAATCTGAACATCAACTTAGAGTCGAGCTCCCAGAAAAAATCCGCTGATGCACGCGCAAAATGGCGGTAGCGCTGCTCACTTGCACGTAATTCCTGAATTTCCAGAGGAACATTAACCGCACCAATCGCACCGTTACTTACACTCAAAGCAGCTGCTGGTGCATTCGAAGAAACACGCGCAGGTATACTTACATCGATAAAGGATAATAAGGTCGCTCGCGTTGTACCCCATTGGACATGAGTCGCCCGCGCAATCAGTCGCAGAGGTTTACCATCACGAGTCAGTGCCGATATGGTTAGCCGTTGTGCCTGAGGTGATGCAGGATTTTCAATATCATCAATTGATGCCGATGTGAGTCTGGCGATCTCGGCATCGGTAAACAAATCTCTTAACTCACCTTGATCGGCCATCGCCTGTGCGTTTGAAAAACCCATAAGACGCGCGGCGTTGTCATTAGCGAAAAGAATATCATTCTTGCTGAATATCAAACTACCCTGAATGCCATCGCTCACAAGCGTTTGATAGTCGATGGTCACTGCAGACTTCAGCGGAATGATACTAGGACCACCGATCAGTCGTAAATCAATGCCAGTCACTTTTCCATGAACACCAAATACCGGTGTACGAACCATCATCGCTTGATTATTACTGCTACCAACTTCGATTGCGTTAATGTCGGCCTGGCCTGAGTAAATCGCCTGACTGTCCAGAGCCAGTTGGTTACGAGCGGTTTCGACGGACATCAGATCAAAATCTGTTTTGCCGATGACATCGTCCGGAGAATCAAATCCGAGGGATTGCGCGAACCCCATTGAGCAAGCACGATAGACTAGCTTGTCGTCTTTGAGCGCAACTCGATCGGATTGTTGACCGAGTAAATCAGTTTTACTTAGCATGCGCATGGGCGGCATCCTTGCAGCAGGCAATTGATCTTATAAGCAATCTTGTTGAAAAATAAAACAAGCACGATAGGGACGCATCACAACGCAAGAATGTAATGAGTATAGAGCATCATTGAAAATGTAAAACCGAAGCTGTCGCACTTCATAATGATGAAAAAAAACATTTAAATAACAGTTACTTAGATACTAAATAGTCAATTTAGCGGCAAATAATCCCGATTTGCGCCAACGCTACCAAGCAAAGCACTGCACAATAACAACAGCAAACTGCTCGGAATGTCCAGAAAAAGCCGCCCGAATATTTCACTTGACCTTAACGTTAACGTCAACATACCCTTCGCAGATGAGTGAAACCCCGACTATATTCACCATCAGCGATCTGGCGCGCGAATTCGACCTCACCACGCGAACAATCCGCTATTACGAGGATAAAAATCTACTCAAACCCGAACGCCGCGGACAGCAACGCATTTACTCGCGCGCAGACCGAACTCGACTGAAGCTCATATTACGCGGCAAGCGTCTTGGCTGGAATCTCGACGAGATTTTCGAAGTTATTCAGCTCTATAGCAGCCCCGATGGAGAAAAACGCCAGTTAGAATTGATGGTCTCTAAAATCCGCGCCAGCCGAAAAACATTGCTGGACCAACAAGAAGATATTGCTGTTGCGTTACAAGAACTCGATGAAATAGAAGAACGATGCCACGAACAATTGCACCGACCAAACAACGCCGCTAACTAAATTTTAAAGAGTCGTCTATATGAGCCAAAACCAGTCTGAAGACCCAATCGTAGTCGTTGGATCTGCACGCACCCCTATGGGCAGCTTTCAGGGTGACTTGTCTGCACTGAGTGCACCCGAGCTTGGATCAGCCAGTATTGAGGCCGCTCTGCAACGTGCGGGGGTTTCAGGTAATGATATAGACGAAGTCATTATGGGCTGTGTACTTGCAGCCGGACTAGGACAAGCGCCAGCAAGACAAGCGGCAATGGGTGGCGGAATTCCACAAAGAGCCGGGTGTACGACAGTCAATAAAATGTGCGGCTCAGGAATGAAAGCGGTCATGCTGGCAAACGATCTATTGATGGCTGGCAGTGCCAACGTTATGTTAGCTGGCGGACTGGAAAGCATGAGCAACGCACCTTACCTTTTGCCCAAAGTTCGTGACGGGTTACGCATGGGTCACGGCGAAGTTAAAGACCATATGTTTCTCGACGGTTTAGAAGATGCCTATGAACCGGGGCGCCTGATGGGAACGTATGCAGACGAGACAGCAACTCACTATCAATTTAGCCGCGAAGCGCAAGATGCCTTTGCAATTGCATCAGTTGATCGAGCAAAAAATGCTGCAAATGCGGGCATATTTAAAACTGAGATTACACCGGTCACGGTAAAGTCCAGGCGCTGCGAATCTGTGATCGACCAGGACGAGCAACCACCTAAGGCCGATACTGCAAAAATCCCGACTCTACGCCCCGCCTTTGCGAAAGACGGAACTGTCACAGCCGCCAATGCCAGTTCTATTTCCGATGGCGCGGCTGCCCTGGTTTTAATGAGACTTAGTGAGGCGGAGAAACGTGGGTTGACCCCAGTTGCAAAGATACTTGGTCACGCTAGTTTTGCACACGCGCCGGCTTGGTTCACCACCGCGCCAATTCACGCCATTGAACAGTTGCTGACAAAGCTGAGCATGCAAACCAGTGACGTCGATTTATTTGAAATCAATGAGGCATTTGCAGTGGTTACCATGGCAGCGATGCGAGAGTTGGGGTTGCCACACGATAAAGTTAACGTGTATGGCGGAGCTTGCGCACTCGGCCATCCTATTGGTGCATCGGGTGCTCGTATCCTCGTTACGTTGTTAAATGCACTGCAGCGCAATAATGTTAAAACTGGTATCGCTGCTCTGTGTATCGGTGGGGGCGAAGCTACCGCCGTTGCTATTGAACTAATTGAAGTATAAAGGAGCGACACTTGAGTAAACCAATAGATTTTTACTTTGATTTTTCATCACCCTACGGATATCTTGCCAGCACCCGAATTGAAGAGATCGCTGAAAAACATAAGCGCACGGTTGTCTGGCACCCCATTTTATTAGGTGCTATCTTCAAGGTTTCCGGACAAGCACCGCTGACCAGCTACCCGTTAAAAGGTGATTATGCCCTGATGGATTTCGAACGAGCTGCACGCGAATATGCCACGCCATTCAAACAGCCCGATGTTTTCCCGGTTGGTGCTGTCGCTGCCAGCCGCGCGTGTTGCTGGTTGAAAACCTCCAGCGACCCGGCGATTGTCGAACGCCTTACTCCTTTTGTGCACGCCATTTACAAGGCCTACTACGTCGACGGACGCAATATCAGTGAAGCAGACGAAGTACTGGCTATTGCATCGAGCGTTGACATTGACAAAGACGCACTTGCAGCAGGTATAGCAGAACAGCCAGTAAAAGACGCGCTTCGAGAGGCGATTGAAAATGCAATACAGCTTGGCATATTCGGATCACCGACCACCGTCGTAGACGGTGAGCTATTCTGGGGTAGTGATCGACTGGATCAGGTCGACAAATGGTTGAGTCGTGGCGGCTGGTAACACTGTGGACAGTGTGGAGAGTTCTTTGGCAAGGCGGCTGGCTGTGCTTGGACTGTTGTTGCAGGCACTACATGTGTTATTCGGTATCACTGCCATTATGGGTATGTTTATAAATCATATGCTCATTGATAAAACCAAAGACACGCTCTACTACTCACACATACGATGGCAGCTGGTGACGTTTTGGGTATCAGCTGCTTTATATGCGCTTGCCTTTTACGCATGGTTACAGCTTGGATTGATATGGCCAGCGGTTCTGGTTTTACTATTCACCGTTTATCGAATTGGCACTGGCATCTACCATTACATAATCGATGAGCCAATAGAGCGACTAATATGAAGTGGTCGAAATGAACTCCTGGGCTGCTACTGATACTATGAACGATATTCCACAAATGTGGTTTGCAAAATTTAAGGAAAAACAATGAGTCAAGGTAAATCAACCCAGAATGCTCCCTACAAGGTTGACGTTGTCGAAGGAGAATCCTATTTCTGGTGCTCTTGCGGACAAAGCAACAACCAGCCTTTCTGTGACGGTACTCATAAAGGGTCCGAATTCACACCGGTAAGATATGTAGCTGACGAAACTAAAACGGTTGCGTTCTGTGGATGTCGAGGAACTGGTCATTCACCTTTGTGCGATGGTACGCACCGAAAAAATGAAGCATAGACCAGAGCAACTGCATTTGAAAATGCACTGGCAAATGCACTGGCAACGCAGGCTTGCAGCTTGGATAAAATAAAAACAATTCAACCCGCGCTTTTTCGCATTCCGTTATCAGAAACACTACACGACGCGAAACACGGCGCACACACGCATTTCGAACTTATAACGGTAACCATTGAAACAGAGCAGGGTTTCACCGGTACCGGTTATACCTATACAGGAGGTCGCGGAGGCCAATCTATACTGTCAATGCTCGAACACGACCTGGCGCCTTTTGTTCACGCAAAAAATGCAGATGATATAGCCGCCCTGTACGAAGAAATGCAGTGGCATATTCACTACGTTGGGCGTGGTGGTGTTGCAAGCTTTGCGATCTCTGCGATTGATATTGCGCTATGGGACATAAAAGGTATAAAAACACAGCAACCTCTTTGGAAAATGGCAGGTGGTAAAGACAGCACTTGCAATGCCTACTGCGGAGGCATCGATCTGAATTTCTCGCTTGATAAGTTACTATCCAACATCAATGGCTACCTCAGCAATGGATTCAATGCCGTAAAAATAAAAATCGGCCAACCAGCACTCGCAACAGATATTGAACGCATTAAAGCGGTACGTGAACTTATCGGTCCCGACCGAACCTTTATGGTAGATGCAAACTACTCAATGAGCATTGAGCAGGCCATTGAAGCGGCTCATGCTTTCAAAACGTACAACCTGCTTTGGTTTGAAGAGCCAACCATTCCAGATGACTATTTTGGCTATGGGAAAATTGCCGAACAAACCGGTATGCCCCTCGCTATGGGCGAGAATCTGCACACCATTCACGAATTCGAATTAGCTTGCAATCATGCAAAACTGAATTTTATACAACCGGATGCGTCCAATTGCGGTGGCATTTCTGGCTGGTTAGCGGCATCGCAACTGGGCAATCAGCACGGCATTACTGTTTGTAGTCATGGCATGCAGGAATTGCATGTGTCGTTGCTGGCCGGTCAACCCGGCGATGGTTGGCTTGAAGTACATTCATTTCCCATTGATCAATACACTCGCAGACCACTGATTGTCGAGAACTTTCGGGCTGTGGCCTCAGACGAACCTGGTACCGGTGTAGCCTTCGATTGGGATAAATTACAGGCAACGCATCGGGCTGGTTAGCCTGCATCAGATACGCATTCCGGGGCACAGTCTTTACTGTTTTGTCTTTGGCGATTACTATCGACGTTATTAAATCCACTACAACAACCCGAGTTTTCACTAGTGACTGATATACAAGCAGCCTATTACACCGGCAACAAAACCTTTGTTCTGGAAACCAAAGCCAGCGTAGACCCAGGCGCCGATGAAGTTGAAATCGATGTTGCCTATTGTGGAATTTGTGGGACCGATCTGCACGTGTACCTTGGCCATATGGATGCCCGAATTGGTAATCATCGAGTTATAGGGCATGAAATGTCCGGCGTTGTTTGCGGTGTGGGTGCTGGCGTATCGAAAGTGAACGTCGGTGACCATGTTGTCGTCAGACCACTTGACGCTTGTGGCGAATGTCCTGCATGTCAGCGAGGCTTTAAACACGTTTGCCAGAACCTGGATTTTTTGGGGCTCGATACCGATGGTGCGTTTCAAGAAAAATGGACAGTGCCAGCTCACACCGTTCATAAACTTCCCTCAACGCTACCGCTTGAACATGCTGCTTTAATCGAGCCTGCAGCCGTTGCTTGTCATGATGTTCTTCGAGGACGAGTACAAGCTGGCGAAGATGTGCTGGTGATTGGGGGCGGGCCTATCGGTATGTTAGTCGCTATGGTTGCGAAAAACGCCGGAGCAAATGTCACCGTTTCCGAGATCAATACACACCGGCTTGCGATGGCTGAGAAACTCGGCATCGACACACTCAACCCCGCTGATACAGATGCAGCTAAAACAATGCTTGAAAGTACAAACAATAAAGGAGCAGATGTTGTTTTTGAAGTCTCAGGCACTCAACCGGGTGTTGACTTGATGACAGCGGCGGTTGCTACACGAGGCCGTATAGTCATGGTCGCTATCCATGCAACCAAACCAGAGATCGATCTGTTTCAATTTTTCTGGAAAGAAATTGAAATGCTCGGGGCAAGAGTTTACGAGCCGGCTGACTATGACGAAGCTATCAAGCTTATTGCCAATGGCGGCATTGATGCAAAAGCGCTCATTACCAGCATTCAATCTTTAGGCGATATTGGTGATGCATTTGCAGAGCTTAGTGGTAACCCGACTGCCATGAAGACGCTGATCAAGTGTTCAGGAGCACCGGCATGAGCGTCTTGCAAAGTTTTTCACTGGAAGGTAAAACCGCGTTGGTTACTGGCTGTAAACGTGGTATTGGCAAAACCATGGCTGTGGCGTTAGCACAAGCAGGTGCAGATGTGGTTGGTGTTAGTGCAACATTAGAAAAAAGCGGCAGTGACATTGAAAAGGCTGTCACATCGTTGGGCAGAAAATTCAGTGCTTACACCTGTGATTTTAGTAACCGCGAAGCGCTTAAGCAATTTGCACAACACGTAAAGTCAGATCATAAAAAAATAGACATATTAGTGAACAACGCTGGCACTATTAAGCGTGCACCTGCTGCCGAACACCCTGATGAATATTGGGATGAAGTCATCGAAGTCAATTTGTCTGCCCAGTTTTTACTGACTCGAGAAATTGGCGCACAAATGCTCGCCAATGGTTCTGGCAAAATCATTTTTACGGCATCGCTACTTACCTTTCAAGGCGGTATCACGGTGCCGGGTTATGCTGCAAGCAAAGGTGGTATCGGTCAACTTACCAAGGCGTTCGCTAATGAGTGGGGCTCCAAAGGTATCAATGTAAACGCCATAGCACCGGGATACATTCGTACCGACAATACGCAAGACTTGCAAGATAACAAAGAACGCCATGACGCTATTCTGGAACGGATACCTGCGGGTCGCTGGGGCGAACCGCAGGATTTTTCCGGCCCTGTCGTGTTTCTCGCATCGGACGCTGCAAGTTATTTGCACGGAACCATAGTGAGCGTTGATGGCGGCTGGATGGGTCGTTAGCCAGCTATCGGTTCGTCACGCTGCTTTGCCCTCTCGTTCTGCACTATCGGCCAACCCCGGCACAGTCGCAATAACCGCCTGCGCTAAAGGCGTATGTTCTGGTGCGCTACCCAACAATTTAGTTAGCGCACTTCCATCCATCTGTATATCGTGATTCCATAAGTAGCGCATGGATAAAATGTCTCGCATAACAGGCCATACAAAACCCAACAGCTTAAACATCGGCCATGGCAATGAACCCGCTTTGATATCAGTGCCGGTTAGCTCTTCAATAACGTCCTGAAGCTGCGAGAAGCTGAACACATGCCCCGCAAATGGCAATACTATGAATGCCGGTTGTTCAGCAGAAAACGGGTCTGAAGCAAAACTTGAGTCTGAAGCAGACTCCGATGGTGTGTCGATGCGGATAGACGCAACGCGCTCCGTGGCCTTGGCAGCATCTGGCAAGTACGCCCATGTGTGCGGCAGATCTACCGGTCCAGCCGTACTCATTTTATTTTTCAAAACACCTTTCGTGCAGATGTTAAACCAATTTGATGTGTTAATACCCGGACCAAAGAAATCACCGAACCGCACGATAGTAGAGCGAACACCTGCATGAGATGCAGCTTCAAGCATGTCCTCCAGATTTGCCCGTATTTCCCCCTTTTCATTAATTGGTGCGTTAATAGTATGCTCAGTAATAACACCGTTCTCTGGCAAACCGGCGTTGTAAATGTTGCCAACAAACATCAGATGCGCATCGTTGTCTCGAGCCAGATCGATAATAGTGCGAGTGTAGTCCAACATCAACGGATCCCATTTGGGATAGGGTACGTTGACCGAATGCACGATCATATCAACGCCTTGCGCAGCCAATTTTAAAGACGCGGGTTCATCCAGGCTGCCAACGAACCAATCTACTTCGTTAGTTTTCTGTTCGCCCGTATCACAACCTTTGCCATCGTTGGCTGATCGATTGAAAACACGGCGACTCATCGCCCTGACTTGCCATCCACTAAGCGACATTTGTGTCGTTAAAGCACTGCCAAATCCGCCGGTAGCGCCCAGTATCAGCACTGTTTTTGGGGTGTTTATAGTTGATTTACTCATTTTCCAGATCTCCGTGTTTGGGTTTATTGTTTGCTCGAGAGATACATTAGCGACCCAAATACGAATAGTGAATACCAAAATATCGGACTGAAATATGCAATAATGCATATACGATTAAAATTAACGAGTTAGCATGGATTGGAATCTAGTTCGCTCCTACCTGATGGTTGCAGAGCACGGCTCAACTTTGGCTGCGGCCAGACACTTGGCAGTGACGCAGTCAACCATCAGCCGGCACCTGTCAGAATTGGAACGCCAGCTATCGGTACAATTATTTGACCGACGAAAAACCGGGCTGGTATTAACCGACAAAGGGCGTGAGCTGTTGAGCTTCGCAGCACAAATGGACAGCGTTGCCGACAACCTGCAAGCACACGCCTCGCACTACTCCAGCTCGGTAAGCGGCACTGTCCGTGTGAGTGGCAGCGAAGTACTGGCAGTGAACGTACTACCACACTGTCTTCATGCTCTGCTGGACGAAAATCCTGAACTGCAATTAGAACTTGTGGCATCCAACGATGCGTCAAACTTACTGACCAGAGAGGCCGATATCGCGTTACGCATGTTTGCGCCACAACAACTAGGTTTGGTTTCAAAACACCTTCTTGATATACCAATCGCTTTCTATGCACATGAGAATTACTTTAAAAAGCACGGTATGCCTGAGTCCAGTGAAGCATTTTCAACACATCGATTTATTGGTTTTGACATTAGTACCCTGTTTATTGATGGTGCGAAAAAGTTGGGCATGAAACTAAAACGCGAGGACTTTCAAATTCGTACCGATTCGATATCTACTCAGAATCAATGTGCGGCTGCAGGTCTTGGCATTGTTGTTATGCAAGACAGACTGGGTAGTAAAATCGATGGAATGAAAAGAATACAACTCGGATTTGAACTGCCGCCAATGCCTTTGTATATTGTTGCACAGCAGGAGCTTCGAGCTTCACGAAAACTAAGAGTGGTTTATGACGGCCTGGCTAACGCACTTACTGAATTTTATCAACACGACGAATAACTTAAATAACTATGTATATCGTTACCGGAGCATCATCAGGCATAGGTCAGGCAACTGCCTTTGCTTTGGCAAACCACAATTACCCGGTATTGGCTGTAGCCAGAAACGCTAAGTCCCTTAATGAGATTGTAGAACGTTTTCCAACGATGATCAGTACCTGCACTGCAGACCTTGCAAGTGCATCCGGTGCAGATAAAGTGCTCAAAGCCGCACAATCAAAGCCTGTAGCAGGCATTGTGCATGCCGCTGGTTCATCCATCGCGCTTGCCAACTACGACAACATGGCAGAGCGGGAACTGCGGGATCACATGGCAGTGCATGTAATAGCGCCAATCACATTAAACAAGAAACTTGGAAAAAAATTACATGGGGCACGCATCGTCTTTGTTGATTCCTATTCAGCCAACGCACCCAGAGTAGGATGGGCGAGCTATTCGATTATTAAAGCCGCGGCGCAAATGGCAGCGCGCTCTGCCGCTGCCGAGCTAACAAACTCAATCGTTATACGCGTATTACCTGGCGCTGTACTCACACCACTAGTTGAGTCAGTATTATCATCCCCGACGCATTCACCAACCGTTAACGCTTTTCGTGATTTAAAGTCGAGCGGCGAAATTGCCACCGCGACAACAGTGGGAATTTATCTGACCAACATTCTGACTAAAGCATCTGTAGAGGCGCTTGCAAAGAGGGAGGTGTGGGAATTCAACAATCCCGACGATCAAATATTCGGTTAACCAAGACAGGATGTGTGGCGGATCATTGAAGAGCCCTGTACTGCAAGCATTAGATCAAACCCATTCACTACCGTATGTAAACGGTTGTTATTCGACAAAATCTCCCCGTATCCGCTGGTCAAAACGCTCATTACATACTCGACGCCCTATTCTTCTATTTACAAGTATCGCGATTGGCTGTCATTATGTGCAGGTGTCCCGGGAGCTGCCGGGCAGATTTATTAAAACAGAACAGCTTAATTATCCGGAGGATACGAATACATGAAAACCAAATTTTTTATCGGTGCTGCCCTGGCGTCTCTTTGCGGCGCTGCGTCACTTCAAGCGGTAGCGGCAGACAAGCTGACATATTATTGCAGTGCGCAAGAAGACTGGTGTCAGCTTATGGCCACAGGCTTTGAAGAGGCCACTGGCATCAAAGTCAACATGACGCGAAAGTCGTCTGGCGAAACATTGGCCCAAATTATGGCTGAGTCAGATAACCCCAAAGGTGATATTTGGTGGGGTGGCACAGGTGACCCGCATCTACAGGCTGCAGAAGAAGGCGTCACTGAAGTCTACGAATCTTCAATGCGCGGCGAGTTACATGACTGGGCGTTGTCGCAAGCTGAATCTGGTGGCAACGCAACGATTGGTATCTATTCAGGCGCACTTGGTTATGGTTACAACGAGGAAGTGCTCAAAGCCAATAACCTGCCTGTCCCAGAGTGCTGGAGAGATCTGACCAAACCTGAATATAAGGGTCACGTGCAAATGGCGAACCCGAATTCATCGGGCACCGCCTACACCACTCTGGCAACTATCGTCCAGTTGTTTGGCGAAGATGAAGGCTTTGCATTTATGAAAGCCTTACACAGAAATATTAATCAGTACACCAAATCAGGCTCTGCACCGATAAAAGCAGCAGCACGCGGTGAAAACACGATTGGAATCGTGTTTCTGCACGACGCAGTCAAGCAGGCTGTGTCCGGATTTCCAATAAAAGCTGTTGCACCCTGCGAAGGCACTGGTTACGAAATCGGTGGTATGAGTATTATTAAAGGAGCCAGAAATCCAGAGTCGGCGCAAAAGTTTTACGACTGGGCACTCACTGCAGATGTTCAGTCACGCTCATTGGAAGTTAAGGCATTTCAGGTTATGTCTAACAAGGCCGCACAAAGCTCACCAATGGCACCGGATTTAAACGCACTCACTCTGATCGACTATGACTTTAAAAAGTATGGTTCGAAAGCTGAGCGCAGTCGTTTGCTTAAAAAGTGGGATGATGAGGTTTCTGTGCTGCCTCAGTAACTACCGTTGTCTTTATCTCTGACGCTCGCCATTTTATGGCGGGCGTCAGCGTTCTATTCTTTAACTTTTCGTGATAGTCCTTCCATGAGTGTTCTTTTCGTAGCGCATGAATAAAACCATTGCTCTGTGGTTAATTGTAGGTCTTGTCGGTTTTTGCGTACTGCCATGGTACGTGCTCGAAGATGGGTTATGGAGTTTCGAGTGGCTTCGTGATGGCTATCCATACGATACCGACTATGCCCCGGGACTGTTCCTGTTATTGCAGGGCGAGAAACTCTGGCTGACACCCATTCCTTTTTTACTACTTCTGCCCCTGTTGGTTCTGAACACGTCGAAACGCAATCCTATTTTCAATCGTGTTCTGTGCCTGGCCGGTGCACTGGGTTTGTTCTATTTACTGGTGCAGGGGTTTTCTATTGGTATCCGTGGCTGGAATTCAGAACTGATTACTCAGAATTTTGGCGAATTGGGTGATCGCCAATTCGGATTTGGCTATGGCGCGATGCTGGTGGGTGCCGCATTTTTATTTCTGCTAACCACAGGCATTGCGGCCAGAGGCGTGGTCAATGGCGACGTATTCGTTGTAGGCTCGATCGGGTTTGTTATTGCTCTGGTTAGCCTGTTTATTCTTTATCCGGTACTGAACATGCTTTCCAGCGCGCTGCAAGACAACGATGGCGTGTATTCGTTACGTCTTTTTCTGTCAAAATTCTTTAGCCAGAAAATATGGGGCCTGCATTGTCTAACTGAAAACAGATCTTGCGGTGTTGCATGGAATTCTTTGGCGCTGGCTATCTGTGTTGGCGCACTAACCACCTTACTCGGTCTGGTGTTTGCACTGGTCGCAACACGCTCTGGCTTACGTCAGGCTCACCTGCTTCGCCCGCTTACCGTACTGCCAATTATTACACCACCGTTTGTTATTGGCCTGGCGATCATTTTGCTATTCGGATTGTCCGGAACGGTCACAACCTTTGTCGCTGATTTGCTTGGTACAAATCCAACACGGTGGGTTTATGGCTTACCCGGTATTCTAATTGCGCAAATGCTCTCGTTTACACCAATTGCTTTTCTGGTTCTCATTGGCGTTGTGGAAGGTGTATCACCTTCGATGGAAGAGGCATCACAAACACTGCGTGCTTCTCGCTGGCAAACATTCAAAACGGTTTCCCTGCCATTAATGCGCCCGGGTCTGGCAAATGCATTTCTGCTCGGTTTTATTGAAAGCATGGCCGATTTTGGGAATCCATTAGTGCTTGGCGGCAACTACGATGTATTGTCCACTGAGATATTCTTCGCCATTGTCGGTGCACAGAACGATCAGGGTAAAGCTGCCGTGCTGGCTATCGTGTTATTGATATTTACCCTGAGTGCATTTTATGCACAGCGTCGCTGGCTCGGTAAAAAATCCTACACAACCCAAACCGGCAAAGGCGACAGTGGCATTCCTGCATTACTGCCGCGTCGCGTGCTGTTTCCAAGCTATGTATTAGTTGCGATATGGGGCAGTTTCACACTGGTTGTTTACGGCATGATCGTATACGGCGGTTTCGTGGAAGTATGGGGATTGAACCACACGCTCACATTCAAACATTACATAACCGCATTCGATATCGCCGTTACTGACAACGGCCTGCACTTTCGAGGCTCAGCCTGGGATTCTTTCTGGACCACATTGCGAATTGCAGCCACGGCTGCGCCGCTAACCGCTGGCATCGGTCTGGTCACGGCTTACCTGCTGGTGCGACAGAACTTCACGGGAAAGAATGCATTCGAATTTGGCACCATGTTGAGCTTCGCTATACCCGGTACCGTTATCGGTGTAGCTTATATTCTTGCATTCAATGTCCCACCACTTGAACTGACTGGTACCGGTGTAATTCTGGTATTGAGTTTTATTTTTAGAAATATGCCGGTGGGTATTCGAGCTGGTATTGCCTCCATGTCTCAGCTAGATAAAAGTCTTGATGAGGCATCACTAACGCTGGGTGCAAATACTTGGCGAACTTTTCGCGAAATCATTCTGCCATTGATGAAGCCTGCAATCGTTGCTGCACTGGTGTTTAGTTTTGTTCGTGCTATGACCGCTATCAGCGCGGTAATTTTTCTGGTTAGCGCCGAACACAACATGGCAACCAGCTACATCATTGGTCGAGTGGAGAATAACGACTACGGAATTGCCATTGCCTATAGCACAGTATTAATCGTTGTTATGCTCACAGTCGTGACACTCACCCAGCTACTGGTTGGCAAGTCAAAAACTGGTCGACGCTCTGCAAATGCGCAAACTGCATAGGCCCATTGAAAATGATGGATAAAAAATCATGACTGCACATATCAAGAGCAAAGCGGCTTCGGTTGAATTTAAACAGGTCACCAAAATCTACGGTGGTGAAGTCACAGCTGTGGACAACGTTTCGTTGGCGGTCAAAGCCGGAGAGCTCGTCACTCTATTGGGTCCATCCGGTTGTGGAAAAACCACCACGCTCAGAATGATCGCGGGACTGGAAATGGTCAGTAGTGGTTCTATTTACATTGGCGACAAAGACGTCACTCTACTACCCGCAACTGATCGTGATGTGTCCATGGTGTTCCAGTCCTACGCCCTTTTTCCACATATGAACGTATTTGAAAACGTGTCTTACGGGCTGCGCGTCTCAAAAATAAGTAAGCAGGAATTAATCGATAAAACCAATACTGGACTGGAGTTGGTGGGGCTTGCAGGGTACGGTGATCGATTGCCAAGCGAGCTCTCAGGTGGTCAACAGCAGCGAGTTGCAGTAGCTCGCGCATTGGTATTGGAACCACAAGTCTTGTTATTCGATGAGCCATTGTCCAACCTGGATGCCAAACTACGCAGGCAGGTACGTGAGGAAATTCGAGAACTACAGATTAATCTTGGTTTAACGGTCGTCTACGTGACTCATGATCAGGAAGAAGCTCTGGCAGTGTCAGATAGAATTATTGTTATGCGTAACGCCGCCATTGCTCAGAACGGCTCTCCCAGAGACTTATACGAACAACCAGCCGACAGCTTTGTTGCTGACTTTATTGGTGAAGCCAATATTATGGAAGTAGACATAGCCAGTGTAGACGAGCAAACAGAATTGGCGCAGGTGCGAATCGGCGACATGCTCTTGTCATTATCTTCGCGCGGTTTGTCTGCAGGTCGCGCCAAACTTGCCGTACGACCCAATAGAATTCACCTGAGTATAGATGGAAGCACACCTTCGCTTACAGGTACAGTTCGTAAAAGTACGTATGTTGGTAATCATATGGAATACGTAGTTTCCACCGACCACGGTGATTGGTTCTCAGTTAGCGACAATGTTGATACCGTTATGAATGTCGGGCAACAAGTTCATGTTAGATTCAATGAGCGTGGACCGGTTTTGTTAACACACTAATACACAAAAATATGATTTAATCGCTATCCGCTACGCGCAGCCAGCCTGATAGGAAGGCATATACATTTGGATAAGTACGGATGACACAGACACAAACACATACACCAACACAAACAAGGATGAGCTTACGAGCGCTCGCTTGCTTTAAGCTCAGTCAGAAACTACCACGAACACCTATGGAACGAACTGTAAACCGCAGTGCGTACAAACAATGGCGACACGACTGGTTATCATCAAGTTGGTCTGGTTTTAGCGATGAACACATAAACGACAAAGATGTGTTGGACTTCGGTTGTGGTGATGGACAGCTGGCATTATTTCTTGCCAGTGAAAAAAAACCTAACAGCATCATCGGAGTAGATTTAGTTGAAGCTTCCATCGACAGAGCAAATGCGAGCCTACGCAACACATCAAATATAGATGATCAAACCGACATCAAATTTGCGGTTGGCACAGCCAACAAACTACCCGTTGAAAATCAAGCCTTTGATACGATTCTTGCGTTCGACTGCCTTGAGCATGTTATGGAACCAGCACCCATTTTCGATGAATGGTTCAGAGTTCTCAAACCAGGTGGTCATTGCTTGATTGAATGGTTCCCGTACAAAGGACCATGGGGGCCACACATGGAAGCACTCATTCCCATACCCTGGGCACACTTAGTATTTGGCCAAAAAGCGATGTTCCGTGCTGCAGAAAAAATTTACGACTCACCAGACTTTGTGCCCCGACACTGGGATTTGGATGAAGCCGGAAATAAGAAACCCAATAAATGGAAGAACTGGTCTTCGTTTAAGGAACAAGATTACATAAACGAACTGGATATCGCCGGATTTCGGCAGCTGGCATCTAACGCAGGATTCGAGATTAGCAACTACAAAACGCAAAGCTTCACTGGATCAACGTTACAACGACGCGTCGGCACAGCCATGATGAAACTGCCGTTTGTAGGGGAATATTTTCTGTCTAACGCCAAAATCGAATTGCGTCGCCCGCTATAAGGAAAATGCAAAGCCAAACCCATTCGAGTACAATTTACTTTTTGGCGGAAAAAGCGGGGATGCTAACAAAAAATCAAATGGCCGACTACTGGCGCGATGGCTATGTGTTAATAGAGGATGCTGTACCTGCCGGCGTTTTAAAAAACCTGCAAAGCGTCACTGTCGATTTAATTGAACAATCGAAAGAGGTCACGACGCATAACGAAATCTACGATCTAGACAAAAGTCACTCAAAAAATAACCCTAGACTCAATCGTATAAAAACACCCCACCTGGTTCATCAGGTCTATCAAGATTACCTGCGCAGCGATGCGCTATTGGATCTGATTCAACCCCTGCTTGGCCCTCACATTCGTATGAACAACAGTAAGCTCAATACCAAAGCAGCTCAGGGCGGCGCACCGGTAGAATGGCATCAGGATTGGGCCTTCTATCCTCACACAAATGACGATCTGCTAGCAGTAGGTGTTATGTTAAGCGACATAGGGGAAGATGACGGTCCGCTGCAAATGATTCCGGGCAGCCATAAAGAGCCTGTGTTGTCTCACTTCAATAACGGTGTGTTTTGCGGTGCAATCAATCCCGACAATCCGGCTGCAAGACTTAACGACGCAGTTAGTATAACTGGAAAAGCGGGTTCATTAAGCTTGCATCACGTGCGAACAACGCATGGAAGCGCTCCAAACCTTGGAGCAAACCCAAGATTGTTGTTGCTGTACGAGCTAGCCTCTGCCGATGCCTGGCCCATTGGAGGCGCACTAAGCTCATTCACCGGTATGACCCAGCAGGAACTATGGAGTACATTTAATGACAACATGGTGTGTGGTGAACAAAGCATAACGCCAAGATTGACTGAAGTACCTGTGCTTATGCCGGTCCCGCCTCCCGATGATGCGTCATCTATTTTTCAAACTCAAAGTAGCGGTGGGGCAAAAAGTGCGTTTGTAAAAACTGATTTGGCTTGAAACTATGAAACTATGAGACACCAGTTTTTAAGATGCAGCATAAAGCGCTTGTGTAACTACTGCTGGATTAACTCGGTGGGTACCCTGCATCGGATATTTTGCCGATACAGGGTCTTTCAACTTATCGGACTACTCGCCCGCGAAACAATAAAACAAGCCATCACCACCGGTGCGCGGCAATGCATCAGCGCCACAACCAGCTGAGCCATGAGCTGAATTCCAGCTGACCATATGTCTATCAGCACTCAAGCCAACTTTATCGTGATGTCCAACAATGGCAGAACCCTTGTCGCTGCTGGTCCAGCCAGCACACGTGGTATCACCGCCTGCAGTTGAATATTGCCCTTGTGGTGTTGAGCCAGTGAGGATGTCATGCCGATTCGGCTTTGCGCCACGACCATTAACCGGCATACCATTTTCATCCAGACCATTTTCCAGATTAATTGCATTGGCATCCGAATGAAGCTCTTCAACATTGTTGGCTATAAGAGTGCCTTTAGCATTGTGCCACGGGCCTGAACCAATACGATCTCGCGCATCAACACCGGGGATGACCTTTGCGCTATCGCCGGAACGATTAATAACCGCGTTAACACTCAGATACGCCTTCCAGTTTGTTTTCTCTGAACCGGCAGCAGCGGCAAGCGATGCACAGTGCGCATCAGCTCCGTCCAATCCACCAAGATCGCCGCCATTACCTGGACCGCTACTAGTGATAAAAAAAGACATGTCTGCATCCTGAGCGGATGCGCTAGTGCTGATTAGAGTACCAGTTAATACCAGACTGAGCGCTGCCGCGCCTACAGCAATCGTGCGTGAAATTTGTTTGTTATCTACCATGTTTTATATCTCTTATTTTTTACGAGTTAGGCGGCTCTTAAGCCGCAGCGTCCCTGACTTCACTAACGATCGATTTGAATTCTGCATCGCTAAGGATATCGCGTTTCTCAATTCCTTTCTGCTTAACACGAGTCAGCATTTCAGTAACCATGTCGTCTTCTGCTGCGCCCAGACCAAGCTCGCCAAGTTTATAGACAATAGAAGCCTTACCGCTTTTCTTGCCCAATACCACTTCGCCATTTCTACCTGTTAGTGATGGATGCGTACCAAACATAACAAGGGGGTCTTCCATAACGTACTGAATACCGATACCTGATTCGCGTATGAAATTTCCGTGCCCCAGGATGGGCTTGTTGCGCGCGATAGGAATGTTAGACAAAGACGATAACATTTCACCAAGCTCGGGCAGTTTATCCAGCTTGTAGCCGGTTTCATAGCCATAGAGCAAATCAAGTCCCAGCATTAATTCTTCCAAAGCAGCGTTTCCTGTACGCTCACCCAATCCGTTACCACAACTATGCACACACTCAGCACCTGCGGTTACGGCGGCCAGTTCTGTTGCCACGCCCATACCAAAATCATTATGCGTGTGAATCTCGATTGGCAAACCAGTCATGTCTTTCACCCAGCGAACCATGTACTTTATCGCCTCTGGCGTGGCGCAACCCATAGTGTCAACAATACCAATGGAGTCTGGCATAGATTCATTGGTGATTGCCTTACAGAGATTAGTTAGATCTTCCTCTCTGGCACGTGTGGTGTCGTAGGGAAAAAATACTGTGTACAAGCCCTGCTCTTTTGCGTAGTTAATGACTTCCTTACTTTTATTAAAGACATCTTCCCAGGTCCAGCCAAACTGCGTGACCAGTTTCGGGTAACCGATTGGCACCTCAATGATGACACCATCAGCACCACACTCAAGTGCCATATCGATGTCTTGCTTCATTGCGCGTGCGAAGGTAAAGATGCGAGAGTTTAACCCCAGCTTTGAAATTTCTTTTATCGCCTGTGCATCTTGTGGCGATACTGCCGGCATTCCTGCCTCGATGCGCTCAACACCAATTTCACTTAGTTTGGAGGCGATTTTAATTTTGTCGTCAATGGAGAAGACAACGCCCGGTGTTTGTTCACCATCTCGCAAGGTAGCATCATGAATTTCTACCTTTGGAGGCAGTGCCAACTCACTGCGAACCTCTGATTTGAAGTTGTAGGGGCTCACCCACCATTTACCATCTACCGAATGTGTTTCGCGCATAGGGATTACTCCACTGAAGTTTAGACAAACAGGTTAAAATTTTATCTGATATTTTTCCATTTAACATCAAAATAACGATATTATCAAGCTTAATAATTCGCCACGCAATTAAGCGTAGGAGATTTGAATGGTCAGCAATAAGGCCAGCAATAAACAGCATGCTGAGGCTTCTACTCAATCAACAACGCAGCGTGCATACCTGGCACTTCGAGATGCCATTTTGTCAGGTGATATTGCACCAGGCGAGAAGCTCAAAGTAGAAACGTTAAAGAACACGTACTCCACTGGCGCATCACCCGTGCGCGAGGCGCTAAGTCTGCTAACGTCTGACCAACTGGTCGAACGACGGGACCAGCGTGGTTTCCGAGTTGCACAAGCAAGCAAAGACCAGTTTGAAGAAATTCTTAATCTTCGCTGCAAACTGGAAGACCTGGCCATTCGCACCAGTTTTGAAAAAGGCTCAAAGGAATGGGAAGACAAGCTGGTTCTTTCCCATCACCACATGTGCCGTGCCTACCAGGAACCTAGCCATCTGTTCGAGCAACATCACAAGGCATTTCATATGGCACTAATTGATGCGTGTGACTCCCCTATTCTGTTACGTTTTTGCGACCAGCTTTATTCACTGAATGTACGCTATAGAAATCTGGCCGGTAAATCTACAGATTATGCCAAGCGTGATGTTGCCGAAGAACATAACAACATTTTCGAAGCGGCTATTGAACGCAATGCTGATCGTGCGTCCGAACAACTCGCTTCCCACTACCGCACCACCGGTTTATATCTGGTTAATTTGCTAACT
>Ga0114956_1000028_pt1 | contig 69292 bp, 25 predicted proteins | sample MaitaG_FD_87304 | JGI IMG/M metagenome (GOLD analysis project Ga0114956, IMG submission 87304) | Marine algal microbial communities from Maine, USA - Maine_Asex2 metaG | ecosystem: Host-associated > Algae > Red algae > Unclassified | place: Maine, USA | collected 2015-01-05 | reverse complement strand
TCCTGTAACCTGTATGTTAGAAATTGATGGTGTACTCTGGAAAAAGACCAGAAAGATTATGAGTTTAACAGAGTTTTCAAGACGAATGATTGAGGTTTTAAAACAAAACAATATTCCGTTTACTATCCATTGGGGAAAAAGTAGTGACTGGGCTTTTCCAGATTTGGTAAACCATATGTTTGATGCAACAAAAATTAACGAATGGAAAGCTTGTAGAAGCACTTTATTAAGTGATGATATGGCTGAATTGTTTTCAAATAAATTTTTAAAAGATATAGGTTTAGCTGAAAAAAAATTGAATATAAATGAAGATTTAATAGCATCATTATAAAAACTAAAAAACTATGGAAGGCAAAAATTTCCCTTACAAAACATTAATCTGGGCCATATTTGCGGTACTAGCGCTTCTTCTGTTTAGAAGCGAACTTAAACTGTTAATAACCAATTCAGAAGAGATTAGTCTTTTTGGTGTTGAAATAAAAGCGAGCAAAGAAAAAGCACATAAACTACAAGATTCTATTCAGAATTTTGAGACTACCATTGCAGCATTATCAGATCAATTGACCAATCAACAAAGTAAAATAAACGACCTCGATAAGCTTAAATCGCAATTAGAAAGAGATTTAGCAAAATGTCCTGATGCCCATGCAGCTTCAATGCAATTTAACGCCCAAGTAGCTAAAATATCTAATACCAATAAGGATTTAACGCTTAAGTCGAATAAATTGATCAACACTAATATTTTAAAAGCAATTACCTATAATGTAAAATTGATTGTGCCTTCAAAAATGATGAATGCAGATATTTTTGTAGACGGAAAACAAGCTAATATTATTAATAAATCTGGAGTTTTTATAACGGTTAGTGTAACAAAGAAGAATAGTAGTCACCGTTTTGATTTGAAAAGGGGAGCAAAGAAATGCACCACCAACACGTTCATAACAAAAAACGATATGGAAGTACCAATAGAATGCAATTTTTAAATCTGGAGTAAAATCATGAAGAATAAATTTAAAATCTTTCTTAAAAAATGGAGTGTTGTTGTAGTATTTGTTGCTATGCAGCTATTAACATATGCGAGTGCTCAAAATACTAATACAAATGTATACGTCTGGGATTTTAAAACCAGTAGTGAAAACATTGAAAAGTTTGCCGAAAAGTTAACAGACGATTTTGAAACCGAGCTTATAAAATTAGATAAATACACCGTATTACAACGCCGAAACCATAACCTGATTGTAGTACATAAAAACATGGAAAACGCCATTTCTAGTGTTGAGAGTTTACCAGAAGATGCCGTAGGTAAATTAAAAACCATTAGGGCAGAAATTGTAATCTTTGGTGAATTGATGGAAGACATAGATAGCGGGATTTATGAAGTCTCCGTATACTTTCAAAATTTAAACGACGGAAAAATTCCAAAAAAAGAACATATCATTATTGAAAAGGCTTTGATTAAAAGTAACTCACATCGCAAAGAATACATGAAAAGCCTAATAAAAAAGCTGCATGCAAAAGAGATTTTGGAAGCCAAAAATGAACAGCTTAGTTTTATTTCAAAAAAAATGAATGCCTATCTAGTTAGAGCTAAGGATGTACAAACGGCTTTTGATGATATTATTAGCCTTTCTTTACAAAACGAAGCATACTTTAAAGAATTAGAAAACACTATAAATGCCTACAACAAAATTTTTATTGATTTAAATGATAATAGGGAAAAGTACCTTTTAGGTTTTCAATCGGTTTATGGTAAAATTTATGGTGCAGATTTAGAATCGATTTATACTGGAATTTTAAATGATATTCATAAAAAACACGTACTAAAACTCAATAACGTTAGAAAAAAAATTATAGCTTATAGAGCAAGTCAGAAAATAAAGAAAGAGCGCGAAAAATTAAAAAAAGAGATAATAAGAGACTCTGAAAATTCAACTTTAGGTCTAAATGTTGCAATTGATAAAGTAGAAGATGAAATGGACAGACTTGTTTTAAATATAAAAGAAGAAATTAAAGAATAATTAATCAATTAAAATTTAGAGATATGGAAACGTTTAATTCAATTAAAAAATCATTAGTAGTTGTAGTTGCAAGTCTTATTGTAGCATGTGGAGCAGAAACGTTAGCTGCAATAATATTTATACCAGCATTTGCGGCGACTTGGCCAGTAGAGGGTTTTGAAGATTACAGTATCGATTTGCAGCCAGATGGTGATAACAAAAATGTTGAATCTGGTGTTTTTGAAGGTGCAGAACTTAATCATCCAACAGACCCTAACAGAAAAAATAATCTGCTTTCGGGTAGTTTTAATGGACTTAATATAGAGTTCACCATTGAAAGAGCCGATGGAAATATAAAATATACTGGTAAAATGATACCAATAAGCGATGAAAACCATACCATAACTAAAATAGAATTAACCTCGTCTGAAGGGAGTTTAGTTTTGGGTTTTGATTAAGGCAATGCTTTAGCCACCAATAAATATTTATTAAACAAATATTTAAATGTTGAATTAGCACCCATGGAGAAATATCAACTTCTTTCTAGAATAGCAAGTATATTGGGTGCTGATGATTAAACAGTAGGCTAAAAATATTGTAATAAGTAGCAAAAGACTAATATTTTCGGTTTCAAAAGAAAAGTAATATCCTATCATTTTTTCGGCTCTTTTTAAAAAGATAAAAGCATTAGCAATTGAAATAGTTTAAACGAGTTCGTAGATTTAATTTGTAAATCGTGATTGCGAATTAAGATTGTTTTACTCAATAATTTTCTAGAGTATTTTACTTGCAATTTTAATGTCTTACCTATATTCTTTCCATTATAAAATCTATAAATCCCCAAAAATGGGGATTGATAAATTCCTTTATAATAAATAACTTGTTAGTTTCAAATATTCCGTTCCCCCTAAGCATTAAAAATTCAATAAAAAAACAACGGATGTTATGATTTTTGAGGTGCTTAAGATTGTAAAAGAAGAGCTTGACGCTTATTTTAAGGACGATAAACTGGTCTCTTTAGAAAATATTGCAGCCATAGAAATGGATAAGGAAGGGGGCAATGGCAATATTGTTATTTTATCGTTAATAAATATTCAGGAGGAATTTGCTCTCAAAAATATATCCAATAACTACATTAAGAATTCGGAAGTAAATTATAGGAATCCAAAAGTTAATTTAAACTTATATATACTTTTTAGTAGTATAAATTCTGGATATGAGGAAGCTTTAAAAAACCTCACAAAAATTATTGAATTTTTTCAAGGTAAAAAGGTCTTTACCCAAGATAATACAAACTTCGTGCGCCAGGGCGATTTGATGCAAGTAGAAGACTTTGAATTTATTATAAGACTCTACACACCAACGTTCGAGGAACTCAATTTTATTTGGGGAACACTCGGGGGCAAGCAATTTCCATCTGTAATATACAAGATTACTTTATTGAAAATAGAGCGCGATTACGTATTTGAAAAAGGCGAATTGATTACCGAAGTGAACCATAATTTTAAAAACAAGTAGTATGTTCTATAAAACACTCTTTACCGTAAATATCCACCATGGTTATTTTTTGGATAGTGGGGGAAAGAAATTTCTCCCTGTCTTGGTTGATGATAAGTTGTTGAGTGATGAAGAAAAAGAAAACGCATTAGAAAAATATGCTATAAACGATTATTTAAAGATAATACCTAATGCTTCTATTAGAAACCTATTTAAAAATCACCGGATATTGCTACGATCTAACAAGGAGGGCTTTAGTTTGCTGATTGCCGCCTTGGAAGATGGAGGTAAATATACCCCATTGATTTTTTTGGATAACAACACCACTTTCACTTTTGAGATTCAAACTACGGATGCTTATTTTTATAACTATACAGAACTGGCAGATATAAATGAAAACAGATTATATCTTTTTTCAAACCAAGTACCCAATGGTCAAGCTGCGGATTTTGAAAATATTTTTGATAATAATGGGGGCTCGATTGATAATCGTTTTTTATTAAATACTAAAGCATCTCAAGATTTACTTCGCACACTTAGTGAGGAAGAATCTGCGATAAATACTTCAAAAAGTCAATTTTCATTGGCACACATTATTCAGCTTATTGAGGAGGATGAAAATTTAACACTTCAACAAAAGACAGATCAAGTTTCAGCTTTACTTACAGATAGCATTCAGGAGAAAAAAAAGAATAACATAATAGGATACGTTAGGCTATCGGCGAAAGGCGACAATGCTAATCATATTTTGGAATTTGATAACAGCAATCCTAGTAATATCAAACAATTCACTTTAGCCACACCACCAATATTTACTTTAAGTTTTATAAATAGAAAAACCTTTTGGAGGTATATAAGTTTATCAGATAATGTAAAGTTGACAACAAATAACCAAAAGTGGTCTGCAAAAAATGGCTTTATAGAAATAAAAACTGACGATTTTAACGCTAGCGGTCTAGAACCTCCCGCTACAAATCCAGATGATTATGTCTTCCCAAACCCAAGGTTTAGAGTTGTGAAAAAAGAGGGCAATGATTACTATTCTGAAATATTTATTTAAAACAAAATTAAACATTTAAAATTATGGCAAATTACAAAACACCAGGAGTCTATATCGAGGAGATTGTAAAGTTTCCTCCGTCTGTAGCTCAAGTTGAAACTGCAATTCCGGCATTTATTGGTTATACGGAAAAAGCAAAAAAGAAAGAAGATGATGACCTCGTGATGGATCCTACTCGTATCACATCCATGTTGGAATACGAAACTTATTTTGGCTATGCAGAAGATGAAACATCAATAGGTGTAAACATCGTAAATCCAGGAGCAAGTAACCAAGAGGTTGTTGTAACACAACCAACATCGCCTTCACATTTTAAAATGTATTATAATATGCAAATGTATTTTGCCAATGGAGGAGGACCTTGTTATATTGTTTCGGTTGGAACCTATGCAACGGCAATATCTAATAATTCCGTAGCTCCAATTTTGCTCCAAGAGGTTGGTAATAATGGGTTTAAAGGGCTTAAAGATGGTTTGAATCGATTAGAAATGGAAGATGAACCAACATTAATCACCTTTCCAGACGCCACATCATTAATTAGTGATAGTGATTTTTATGGTTTATATGCCGATGCACTAACGCAGTGTCATAAATTACAAGATCGTTTCACAATCATCGATACATTCAGAGATGTAGAATATGATGACGGTAGTGGAGATGTAGATCCTGTAGAAGCCTTAAGAAGTAAAGTTTCGTTAGGCAAAGATTTCTTAAAATATGGTGCATCATATTTTCCATTTATAGAGACAATTTTAGACTTTGCTTATGATGAAACCAGTATTGATGTCTTAGGAATTAGTTTGAGTCTTTCAGACTTGGCTTCTGATACTGTTAGTGGTATAGATTTGGCAGAATTGGAAACTTTGTTGACAGATTTGATTACATCAAAGATTGAAATTGATAATGCCGCTGATAATGCTGCTGCTTTATTAGTTAAAAATAAAGTAAACACTCAAGTTCAAGATGTTATTGCGTTTTTGGAAGGCAATGTTGATGCTATAAACGAATTGATTGAAAAAGCTGGCGAAGTAGGAGATGCATCTCTAACAACTCCAATTGATGAGATGAATACTTGGATGGATGCAAATCTGGAAACCATAGTTGCTGGTTTATATGCTAAATTATATAAACTACAACAAGATGATACCCAAGCAAAATTGCAAGGCAGTTTATCCTCAAATGCGTCTAATGTATATGGTTTGTTAGGTGTTGATGAGGCAGCGGTAGCTAATTCGACAATAATTACAGACTTAACAACGCAAACAACAACAGCGGGCAATGAATTAATTGATTTAAGGGATGCCGTTATTGCTTTAGGCGTTACTACTATACCAACGCTAGATGAGATTAAGGATACTGATAACGCACTTTATAATACCATTAAAGCAGAGATTGGTCTATTACCAATTAAGCTTGCGCCAAGTGCTACAATGGCTGGTGTTTATGCAAGGGTAGATAGCGCTCGTGGCGTATGGAAAGCTCCAGCAAATGTAGTCCTAAATTATGTTGTAAAACCATCTGTACAAATTTCTCATGAAGATCAAAAGGGATTAAATGTAGATACAGTAGCAGGTAAATCCGTAAACGCTATTCGAGCTTTTGTTGGAAAAGGAAATCTTGTTTGGGGTGCTAGAACTCTTGCTGGAAATGATAACGAGTGGCGCTATGTGTCTGTCCGACGCTTTTTCAATATGGCAGAAGAATCTATTAAAAAAGCGACCGAGCAATTCGTTTTTGAACCTAATGATAAAAACACATGGGTTCGTGTAAAAGCAATGATAGATAACTTTCTAACACAACAATGGAAAGCAGGAGCACTTGCAGGTCCAACACCAGATAAAGCATTTTACGTAAATGTAGGCTTAGGAGAAACTATGACTGCACTAGACATTCTAGAAGGTAATATGATTATCGAAATAGGAATGGCGGTAGTACGACCAGCAGAATTTATTATCCTAAAATTCTCGCACAAAATGCAAGAGGCATAAATATCAACTATTAATTAATTATAAAAATATACATCATGGCAACATATCCATTACCAAAGTTTCATTTTAAAGTGACTCATGGCGACGTAGAGTTTAATTGTACAGAAGTTTCAGGGTTAGATTTTGAGCGCGAAATAATCGAGTATAGAGCAGGTGCAGATAATGTGTACTATAAATCAAAACAACCAGGGCTGGAAAAATACAGCAATATAACCGTTAAGCGAGGCTCCTTCGCCGATAAAAGCAAAGAGTTTTACAATCAATGGGTTAAAACTGTATTTTTTCAAGAAGGTGAAGAGCAATATCGTGGCGATTTAACCATAAGTATGCTAGACGAAAAACACGAACCTGTAATAACGTGGAAAGCTGAAAACGCATATATTACAAAAATACAGTCTACAGATTTAAAAGCAGATGGTAATGAAATTGCTATCGAGACTGCAGAATTTGTTCATGAAAAACTTTCAATAGCATAATATGGCATCCTATTATCCACCCGTAGCTTTTCATTTTAGCGTAGAGTTCATTGGAATTTCAAATAAAAAGAATGACCATCAATTCCAATCGGTTTCTGGTCTATCCGTAGACCTAGAAACTGAGGAAATTGCTGAAGGTGGCGAAAATAGATTTAAACATAAAATTCCGATACGTACTAAGTATCCTAATTTGGTTTTAAAAAGAGGGATGCTTATCGATTCTGGAGTGATTACTTGGTGCAGAAAAGCGCTAGAGGATTTTGAAATTGTACCCGTTGAAATAACAGTTAGCTTGTTGAATGAAATGCATGAGTCCTTGCAAACTTGGCGTATTTCAAATGCTTATCCAGTAAAATGGAGTGTGGCAGATTTTAATGCCGAAGAAAATAAAATTGTAATTGAAACCTTAGAGTTATCATATAACTTTTTTAAAATCATAGACTAATGCCAATAGAAATTAAAGAACTATATATCAAAATCAACGTAGATGAAAGTGCGAAATCCACAGGAGGCGGAAAATCATCCGAACATAGTAAATCAGCTATCATCGCTGCTTGTGTTGAAGAAGTTATAGAGCGTATTAAAGAACAAAAAGAACGTTAAACAATGAGTGAAGGCAAGCTACAAAAACTGGTTATTAAAGCATTTAAGGACGAAAAATTTAGTGACCCAGTTGGAGATGGAGAATTTACCACGCTGGTAAATCCAGAAAAATACGTTATTGTTTACAAGCCAGAATATCAAGAAGAACAAGGGCAGGGAACAAGTGGCGCACAACCAAAATTCACAAGAATTTCACCTCAAGAATTAGATGTGGAATTGCTTTTTGATAGTACGGGCGTTATTGATGGTAAGCCAAATAAAAAAGATGGTATTATTGACCAGATAGACACCTTTAAAAAAATTGTTTTTGATTATAGTGGCGATGAGCACAAACCATATTATTTGCAAATAGGATGGGGTGCGTTACTCTTTAAGGGATCTTTGGTAGATCTTTCAATAGAATTTAAGCTTTTTGCGCCTGACGGCACACCGTTAAGAGCCTTGGCAAAATTAAAGGTTAAGGGTGCTGTTGATGAAGATTTAAGGGCCGCAAGGGAAAACAATAAATCTCCAGATTTAACACACCACCGTATCGTAAAAGCAGGAGATGCCTTGCCTTTAATGACACACAGGATTTATGGCGACTCTAAATATTATTTAGAAGTAGCCAAAGCGAACAATCTTTACAATTTCAGAAAATTAGAACCAGGGAAAGAACTGTTTTTTCCTCCATTAACAAAAAAAGCATAAATGAACAATAGCGGCGTCATACAAACATCAAAAAGTCCAGACCTTGTTACGTTCAAGATTTTAACGGAAGGCGAAGAACTTTCAAAGGTGTACCAAGTGAAAAGCATTATAGTAACCAAGGAAGTAAACAGGATTCCTACGGCAAAAATTATTTTGATAGATGGCGAAGCTTCAGAACGGGATTTTAAACTGAGTAACGAGGACATATTAATACCTGGCAAGAAAATCGAGATTACAGCGGGATACCATTCTGATGAAGAAACCATTTTTAAGGGCATTATTATTAAGCACAATCTTAAAATACGTTCAAGCACCGCACATCTTATTATTGAGTGTAAAGATGAGGCTGTAAAAATGACCATAGGCAGAAAAAGCCGCTATTTTTATGAAAGCAAGGATAGTGATGTTTTTGGTGAAATATTATCTAAGTATTCATTAGATAGTGAGGTGGAAGCAACAAATTATGAGCATCCCGAGCTTGTACAATATAATTCTTCAGACTGGGATTTTATGGTGGCTAGGGCGCAGGCAAATGGGGAATTATGTTTTGTTGATGACGGAAAGGTAACTATTTCCGCACCAAATATGGATCAATCGGAAATTGAAACGGTCACTTTTGGAGCATCAATGTTGGATTTTGATGCAGAGATTGATGCCAGACATCAAGTGAAAAAGGTGTCTTCTTATGGTTGGAATCACGCAGATCAAGAATTATTAGAAATTGAAGCAAGTGATCCAGCCGTATCATTAAATGGTAATATGAGTGTATCCGATTTGCAGGACGTTATTGGCCTTGAATCTATGGAATTAAGACATGGAGGCGCCATCACAGATACCGAATTACAGGATTGGGCAGATGCCAAATGGCTATTTCAACAACTTGCAAAAATACGTGGGCGAGTCAAATTTCAAGGTATTCCATCGGTAAAACCCAACACCATTTTAAAACTTGAAGGTGTAGGTGATCGTTTTAATGGAAATGCGTATATCACAGGCGTAAGTCATACCATTTCAGAAGGGAATTGGACAGTAAATGCGCAGTTTGGACTAAATCCAGAATGGTTTTCAGAAACTTTTGATATACACGCCCAATCTGCAGCTGGATTAGTCTCTGCAATAGCAGGCTTGCAAGTGGGCTTGGTATCACAACTTGAAGAAGATCCAGATGGCGAAGAACGCATTTTGGTACAGATTCCTATTATTAATAATGAAGAACAAGGAGTTTGGTGTCGCGTTTCGGCAATGGATGCAGGCGAAAACAGAGGCGCGTTTTTTAGACCAGAAATTGGCGACGAGGTTATTGTGGGGTTTATCAATGAAGACCCAAATGACGCTGTGGTATTAGGGATGCTCCACAGTAGCGCAAAACCAGCTCCGTTTACAGCTTCAGATGATAACCATGAAAAAGGATTTGTTACAAGAAGTGAAATGAAAGTGGTATTTGATGACGATAAAAAGTCCATCAATATCTCAACACCAGCAGGGAAAATGATAACGCTTGATGAAGATGCAGGTAGCATAGTAATAGAAGACGATAACTCCAATGTGATTACTATAGATAGCGACGGCATAACTATGGAAAGCGCTGGAGATATAAGTATAAAAGCATCAGGTGATGTTAATATAGAAGGTACTAACGTTGGTATTAAAGCAAACGCTGAGTTTAAGGCAGAAGGATCTGCAGGAGCAGAGGTTTCAACAAGTGCCATTGCCGTTTTAAAAGGATCATTAGTACAAATAAATTAATATGGGAGCACCAGCAGCACGAATTACAGATATGCATGTATGTCCAATGGTAACAGGAGTTGTACCGCATGTAGGCGGACCAATTTTACCAGCAGGAGAGCCAACGGTACTTATAGGTAACATGCCCGCAGCGCGTGTAGGCGATATGGCAACCTGTGTAGGGCCGCCAGATACTATAATAGCAGGATCGGGAACGGTTATGATAGGTGGTATGCCAGCAGCAAGAATGGGCGATTCCACAGCGCATGGTGGTACAATTATTTTAGGAGAGTTTACAGTATTAATAGGGTAATTATGGATATAAAAAAATCTTTTTTAGGCACAGGATGGGCGTTTCCTCCAGAGTTTGTAAAAGCACAAAAACAAGCGAAGATGATTTCCAATGAGGAAGACATTAAAAGCAGTTTACATATTTTACTAACAACTCGATTGGGAGAACGCGTTATGTTGCCAAATTATGGTTGTAATCTGGAAGATTTATTGTTTGAGTCACTAAACAGAACCCTGATAACCTACGTTACCGATTTAATAAAAACGGCGATTCTGTATCATGAACCTAGAATAGATGTCATTAAAATAGACATTTCAGAAACCGATCCATTAGAAGGGAAACTAGTCGTAACCATAGAATATTTAATAAGAGCCACTAACTCAAGAACTAATGTGGTTTTTCCATTCTATAAGGAAGAAGGAACCAATATATAATTAAAATAATGAGCAATTGTAACGACATAGATAAGGTATTAAAAAGACATGGTACAGGTCAAGAGGAGCGGTTTATAACACAATTAAACCCTGCGAATTTTGAACTCAATGATTTTGATGTTGAAGATTGGCTACTTTTTGCTTATAATTTTGCCAAACATGTTAACTATTTTGAAACTTCAGATAGTAACGTTCCTCAAGGCGATTGGCAAGATTTTTTTAACTGTTTTGATTTCCCTTATGCTGATATTTTTTCCCGCGAAAGTGAAATTAAAGCATACAATATTCAAAAAGAACAGATTACAAAAGTGCTTTCTTCTTTTAAGGAAGCAGGAGAACTAACACCACATCTTACGCTATTTGTATGTTTTTTACAGCTTTTGGAGCAGTCAAAAAAACGATTCAATAATATAACTAAGCGTCATTTAGATTTTTATTACAAAAATATTTTAAAGGTAGATAAACGTCCAGCAACACCTGATAAGGTACATGTCCTTTTTGAACTAGCAAAAAAAAGCATTCAAACGCAGGTTATTGAAAATACAGAACTAAATGCAAAACAAGACCTTGATGGTACCCCTTTAATTTATAAAACAGATGAAGAACTTATTCCTAATCAAGCTAAGGTAACATCATTAAAAACCATTTATAATGATGTAAATTTAAAAGAATTAAAAGTAAGTGCAGCAGCAAATACTTTGGATGGTATTGAAGAACCACTTCCTGAAGAAGCACCGTATTGGCTGCCTTTTGGATATACTTCAAATGAAAACAAATTTATAGAACTTCCAGATGCTACCGTTGGGTTTGCTTTAGCATCTCCATTATTACTTTTAAAAGAAGGTAAGAGAACTGTTGAAATTACTTTGAATTTTGCCTCAGAGACTCCTGTTACTGGCCATAGTCTAACTGATTTTATAATCAATGATTTCGAAGATTTTATCTCTATTGATGGAAGCGGAGAAAAAGATTGGATAAATACTTTTACTTTAATAAAAGATACCGATGCGATTACAGAAATGTGCACCAAAGTTAGTAATAATAACCAATTATCACTCGCTTTTCAGCTAGAAAAAGATAGTCCTGCACTATTAAACTATAGTGATGAGGTTTTACTTGAAAAATATAATACTACTTTTCCTGTGGTGCGTTTTAAGATAGATACTTCAAGGACTAAAGGCCATGACTTTTTTCGTGCTTTAGTGAATAGAACCTTAAATTCAATAATAATAAAAGTTGATGTTAAAGATGCTAAAACGGTTCATATTGAAAATGATAATGGCGTTTTAAAAGCTGAAAAACCGTTCTTTCCATTTACATCTCAACCCATAATAACATCTAATTTTTATATTCATTACAAAGAAGCTTTTGCGAAAGCCTGGAAAAATATCACTATTAAGTTTTCATGGAAGAATGCCCCAGAGAATTTTGCGACTTGGTATGAAGGCTACGATGAGTCAATTGACGACAACTATTTTACTACGAAAAAAGAAATTCTTCATAAAGAAAGTTGGTTATATGCTTATGGAGGTCTTGAAGAATCCACAACCCAACAGTTATTCAAAAAACCTGAAGGCGCAGAAAAGCATACAGGCAAATGTGTCATTCAAATTAATAATGATGCCTATGAGGTTGATAAAACAGGGCCTGTTCGACTATCTTTAAATAAAACGTTTCTGCACGAATTGTTTCCTAAGTTGTTCGCCTCTTCACTTATAGGAAACACAACGAGTACGATCAATTTGAATAGTGCTAATGTTCCCGTATCTTTAAGTACCATAACAACGGAAGGAGATATACCCAATGCGCCTTACACTCCCATTGCTGAAAATATCACTTTTGATTATACTGCTGAAGAAACCAGAACAATAGCAACTTCCTCACCCGAAAAATCAACCAAAGTAAAAGAAAATTTTTATAATCAAGAACGAATCAAACTCTTCCACATACATCCTTTTGGGCAAAGCGAAGAACATGAATATTTAAAAGAAAAAAAACAGAAAAAAGGTATTATAGATGTTTATGATAGTACAAATATCAAAACCTTTTTACTACCTAAATATTGTGATGGTGGCGAGCTCTTCATAGGCTTAATCGATGCTCAAGTTAAACAGAATGTGTCACTTTTAGTTCAAGTATTAGAAGGGAGCGAAAACCCACAAGTCGATTCTTTTGAAGACCAAGAGGAGATCCAATGGGCGGTACTTTGCGATAACAAATGGAAGGGTTTAAAAGATGATATTATATCTAATAGTACAGGCAAATTTTTAAACTCTGGTATTATTAAATTTACAATACCTAGAGAAGCCACTACAGAAAATACCCGTCTGCCTAAAGGCTATATTTGGATTCGAGCAAAAATGCATAGAGACTATGATGCAGTTTGTAAAGTAATCAACATACATGCCCAAGCTGTTTTATCTACTTTTGAAGACCGTATTAATGAATTATCACATCTCAATAATGGGCTACCAGCAGAGACTATTTCAAAATTAATCACACGCATTCCACAAGTTAAAGGCGTGTCTCAACCTTACACATCTTTTGACGGCATTCCCGAAGAGTCAGATGAAAAATATTATAGAAGAATCAGCGAACGCTTAAGACATAAAAATCGAGCCATTACCTTATGGGATTATGAGCATTTAATTCTACAGAAATTCCCAGAAATATTTAAAGTAAAATGCTTAAACCATACAGATGTCCCAGCTGAAAATGACACCACAAAGGATAGCTATATAGCAGCAGGATACGTGACTTTAATTGTTGTGCCAGATACCATAAATAAAAATGTATTTGATATTTATCAGCCCAGAGTGAGTAAAGGATTAATCAATAAAATCAAAGGATTTATAAAACAACTTAATACGCTGCATGTTACGGCAAATGTTATTAATCCGAGGTATGAAGAAGTAAAAGTAGCATTGGAAGTTCAGTTTTTTGAAGGCTACGATAAAATTTTCTATAGCAAGCAATTGGAAGCCGATATTACAAAATTCTTATCGCCTTGGGCTTTTGACACCAATGAAGACATTGTATTTGGAGTAGACCTTCATAAAAGTGTGTTGATTGACTATATGGAAAAATTGACGTATGTGGATTATTTACAAAACGTAATCCTAAAAAATGGCGATGGCGAGGATTTAAAAAATGTAGTTGTGCCATCTAATCCAAGATCCATTTTAGTATCTGCAAAAACACATGATATAAGTACAGATCTTACACCTTGTAAAGGTAAAAAACCTCAAATAGACCTGATATGCCAGTAAAAAACAAACATACGGCTATACCAAAAAATGTGGCGACTCATGACGACTTAGATTTTCATGCTCTAAGACGTTTAGGGATAGATTATATCGAGGAATTAGGCGGTGGCTTATGGACAGATTTAAATGCTCATGACCCTGGAATTACCATTTTAGAAATGCTATCCTATGCTATTTCAGATTTAGGAACAAGGATTGATATGCCTATTAATGATTTATTGGCTTCAGAGAATAAAGAGCATCAGTTAGCAGAACAATTTTATAGAGCTTCAGATGTTTTTCCTATAAAACCCGTTACAGTAGATGACTATAGAAAGCTATTTATTGACATTGATGGAGTAAGAAATTGTTGGCTAAAAATAGCTACAAAAACAGTACATGTAGATTGTAAAAATGATGTTTTATCATACGACGCTTCTGATTTTGACTCAACCCCAGAACCATTTAAAAGAGCATACAATTTTAAAGGACTTTATGATATTCTAGTGGATTTTGAAGATTTTGATGAAACCTTAACAGATGGTGAAAAGGACATTGAAATTGGTAGAATTAGCAGCCTCATTCGTGAGGCATATCATAAAAATCGAAACCTTTGTGAAGATATAATTGATATTACTGAAATAGCAGAACAGGCTATTTCGGTTTGTGCTAGCATTGAAGTGCTGCCCGAAACTGATGAAGAGTTTATTCATGCAAAGGTGCTTCAAGCAATCGATGAATATTTCTCAACCACATTACATTTTTATTCCATAAAAGAGATGCTTGATAAAGGCTATTCTTCAGATGAAATATTTGATGGCCCTCTGTTGAATAACGGATTTATTGACCCTAAAGAATTAAAAGAGGCCAAACTACGAAGTGAAGTTCGGAAATCGGATATCATGAAAGTCATCATGAACATTGAGGGTGTAAAACTTATAAAAGATATTTCAATAGGCCATTGTGATCCAAATAAAACACTTGAAAACGAGTGGCTTATTTGTTTAGAAGAAAACAAAAAACCTGTGTTATGTGACAAAAGCGCTTTCAGTTATAGTAAAGGCGTACTTCCTTTAAATATAAATAAAACGAAAGTGGCTTTTTATTTAAAAGAATTAGTGGAGGATGCAAATTTAGAAAATGTCATTCCTGACGATGAAAAAGATCTTAGTTTTCCAGAAAGCAACTTTCGTGATTCAGGAAGTTATACCACCATTCAAAACGACTTTCCTGAAACTTACGGCATAGGACAAGTAGGTTTAGCAGCCCGAGCCACCGAAAAAAGAAAATCGCAAGCCAAACAACTTAAAGGCTATTTGCTTTTTTTTGATAAAATATTGGCGAGTTATTTTCAACATTTATCTAAAGTTAACCAACTACTTTCTGTAAATGGAAAACTTGACAAAACATACTTTACACAAGCTGTTGAAGATATTAAGGACTTTGATGATATTGTAAAGGATTATCCAAGTGATAATGAGGTTTTAACGGATTTGCTATTTGAAAAACAGGACAACAATATTGAACGTAGAAACCAAATATTAGACCATTTATTGTCTCGTTTTGCCGAAAAGTTTGGAGAATATGCCTTCTTAATGAAAACCCTATATGGCTCTGTAGCCAATGAGATTGTCTTAATAAATAAAAAAGCGTTTCTAGATGATTATAAGGCTATTGGTCTAGAAAGGGGATCTGCTTTTAATTACTACAAACAAGCTGAAGAAGACCTTTGGGATACTGACAATGTTTCAGGAGTACAAAAAAGAATAGCCCGTTTGTTGGGAGTTAAAAACTACAATAGAAGGGTGCTAAGTTCTTCCTTTGTAGATGTGTCTTCTTTGGTAAACGCAGCATCAGATACCGTTTTTAAATGGCGCATAAATGATGAAAATGGTATTGAATTACTGTCTTCTACTGAAGCATTCAATACATTAAGGGCTATTCACAACAATATGTATTTGGCGGTTTTGCTCACTATTCAAACCTCTATAAAAGCAGTTGAAGTACTATTTGATGAACTCACTAGGCATCACTCAGAAATATTAGACAATACTATAATTGGAAATATAAGAGTGCAAGTGTCAGACACCGGAATATATTCATTTGATGTGATTGATTTAAGTAAACCTGTGGACACTACAGGCTATAGCATTGGTACGCATCCTGAAACTTTTAATACACTTTCAGAACTAAAAAGGGGTATTTTGAATATCATAACTTTCATGAAATTCACATTTACTGAAGAAGGTATTTTTCTTGTAGAGCATATTCTGCTTCGTCCAGATGTAACTCAAGATTCCGAAGCACCATTTCTTCCCATCTGCACAGATAATTGCGAAGACGATTGTGGAATCGATCCTTATTCTTATCGCGTGAGTATTATTATACCAGGTTACACTTATAGATTTTCAAATCCTGATTTTAGGAACTATATGGAAATGATTATCAAAGAAGAGCTCCCTGCACATGTTCTTCCAAAAACATGTTGGGTAGGACATCGTGAAAACGACTTGGATAATATAAAAGAACAACGCTTACAGGAGATTGAAAATGAAAAGAAATCAGTTTTAGAACAAATTGACGAACAGATAGAAACTATTAAAAACACAGAACCTCCATTAGCAGATGAAGCTGAGCAAATTTTAGCTTTGGAAACACAACAAGTTGAGGTAAATACAATTTTCGAGGAAAGAAAAACAGCATATCTAGCGAGTATTGAAGACCAGTTGAATGATTTGATAGAATTTGAAGATAAGTATAAGGCCTATTTATTAGCAAAAACAGCCTTGGAACAGGAACAACCTGAAGAACTTGAACCCCTTTTAACCGCTATGGGAAATCTAAATACTATTTATCCAGTAGGTCGACTGTTGGATTGCGATGATGAAAGCGATGAACTGGAAGGGAAAATAATATTAGGACAAACGAATATAGGAACACTATAAAAATACTAGGATGAAAAAGCTCACTACCATAACGACACAGTATAGCAAATTTAGTGATAACCAAGTGCTTACCAAAGGGCAGCTAAATACGTTTTTAGATTATTTTGAAGACCAAGACCACCTATCTAGAATAGCTTTAAGTGGCGTAGGCATTGTTTGCGGTTTTAAAGTTACATTCAATGCTACCTCAAAAAAAATTACAATAAGTAAAGGCTATGGCGTTACAACAGATGGCGATTTACTAACCTTAGTAGAGCAAAAACCCACTATTGAAGGCGAAACCCAAGAAACTGGTTTACAACTTATAGCCGATGCCTTTAAAACCTATACGCATTATAGAAGTTTTGAAGATAATAAAGTCAGTTATGCACCTTTTGTAAATGCAGACGACACTTCAATGGAACTCTTGGAGATTTTCCCAGAATCGGAAATCGATTTAACAAGCGGGCTTTATACAAACCTAAGTGATTTAGTAGGGATACAAGACAGAGTGGTTTTGCTATATCTAGAAAACTATGCCAAAGAAGGCGATTTATGTACAGCACTAGATTGTGATAATCAAGGGATTGAACAAATTGCCAGATTACGCATATTGTTAGTTTCTAGTGATGATGCAGAGAGTATTGCTAATCAGGATTCTATATTAACCAAACAGAATATTGAGGATTATTTGAAATTACCTGAAATAGCTGTATTACGGGATATTATAAATGCTGAGAATACTAAAGATTACCAAAGTTTAAAGCAAAGATATTTCAATGTAATAAGCAATGAAACAATAACAGATCTCGGAAAAAATTTAGATATCATTCTAAATAAGCTTAATTTAAACACTATTTCAGGAAGCATCTCATCGCTTTTCGGAATGAGTCCTTCAGCAATTCCGAAGGATTTTCAATATCGGTATGATGTTTTAAAAGATTTGGTTGATACGTATGCAGAAATTAAGAATTTGTTATTTCATCTTAACGTCCTATGTTGCCCATCTATAGGGGCATTCCCAAAGCATTTATTATTAGGAAGACTGGATGAGGTCGGACAGCAATACAAGTCCCTTCGTCATAATTTTTATAAGTCGCCTATAGTTGGGCATGAAGATGATAATTTGAAAAAAGTGAAGAGTCTTTTAAGTCGTGTACAAGATTTAGTAACAAACTACCAAAAAGAGACAAAAGGATCAGAAATTAAAATAACCCCATCACAAGCCCATGGTGTTTTAAGCAATAAAGCCATTCCCTTTTATTATAAAATAAATGAAGATTTGTTGAACCATTGGAGTTATAATAAGTATAAAAACTTTGTACAAACATCCAATTTAAGTTACCATACGGCAAATTTATCGGCTGTACCATCTGTTAAAACCCCGCTTTTATATAACATAGATAGCTTTAATTTTTTAAGAATAGAAGGCGTTCAGGGAAAATCTTATAGAGAAGCTTTGGATCAAGTGATTGGACTAAAAGAAAAGTATGGATTAAGTTTCGACGTAAAAACACTTTCTGTTAATGCAACAACAAGCGATATCAATATAAACGATTATAAATGTCAGTTTGAAGATTTAAGTATTTTACTTAAAGCATGGAGAACAGAGCAAAACTGTGTTCTTGCTGCAATGAGTGAGTATTTTTCTGGTTTTAGTACTAAAGAGGTAGGAAAGAATGTAGTTGGTATAAGAAACGGATATGATCAGCGCTTAAAAGAAATTGGAAAAAATATAGACATTGAAGTTGGTATTGACGATCCTAAAATTACTGAGCGAACACTTTTAGAATCTTCAAGTAATTTAGACTTAACAAAAATTACTGGTGCGAGTATTTTTAATATGGAAATTGCTAAAGTTACGGGTTCAGATAAATCAAATAATTTATGGAGTTATAATAAGAAAAACATTGTAAAGGAAACATTAACTACAGAAGATGATACCTTAGGTAAGATTTTAGCAGCTTCAATTGATGAAAATAATGAAGATTCGGCAAATGATATTTTGGCTAGATTTAATGAAGGTACAAAGGAAGTTATTGCTTCAGAAGCTTGGAAAGAAGATGCACCATTAGCCGAATTTATTTTCAAAGATGTTGCAGAAGTATTAGTGCATTCCTATTTTTTAGATAAAAGAATTCCAACAACAATTCCAGAAATTGTGGATTCTACGCTTTCACAATACAAACTTACAATAAACGAATTATGCAACCGCATCAAAGGTTTACAGACCAAATATCAAAGCACAAAAATAGATGAGGGCTCTAAGCAGATATTAGGATTGTTGATAAATCAGATGTCCACAGTATGCTGTTCAGGAAAAAAACTAGAAATATTACTGGAAGAAATTGAGATACGTAAAGCTGAAATTTTAAAACAAATTCAACTTTCCGAATTTGTCAAAAAACACCCTGGGCTTAGGCATCAAGCAGGTGTTCCAATGGGCGGTACTTTTGTAATGGCGTATTTAACTGAAAATGCAACAGATCAACTAACTTACGAAACCGTTCGCATGGAACTTGGGTTTGTATCACAGCCCAATTTAGATAATGAAAAAGAAAATGGAGGCTATATAAAATTATGGGACGAAAGAGCTAGTACCGATTTTGTGTTTATTGATGAAAGGAAAAATCTGTTCGATTTAAAAAGGCTTACTAAAATAAACAAATATACATCTGTAGGTGTTGGCGAAACATTAAAAGAAACCGTCGCTAATTTGGCAGCGTTTTTTAACTATACATGGAAAGTAGCTGGCTTTTCAAAAAACTGTAAAGCGACTTCAAACGGAAACATACTGATTATTGAATTAATAGATCAGCAAATTAAAGAAAAAGAGAATTATATAGAATTTAGTGATCTTGGATTATTTAAAAAAACTCGTGGTTTTAATAATTTTTTAAGTAAAACTAATAGATTGTTTTTTAACGAAAACGAAATTATAGTTGGAAATATTACTGATAAAAATACAGTTATAGCAGATTTTGCATTGCCTTACATGTGCTGTTCAGATTGTGCGCCTATTAATTTTATAGTACCTAGAGAGCCTATTTCTTTAAGCTTACCAACAGATTCGATATGTTTAGGGGAAGAAGATGCAGAACTATTAACTTTTACCATATCTCCAAATGATGGCGAAGTCAAGTCTGTTGTAGATGCTGGAGTTAATGGTGGCGTTATCCAAAATGATGAAGGTCTTTATCAATTTGATGCCAATGTTTTAGATTCAAGTTTGTATGGTACACCTATTAAATTCACTCTTAATGATCAAGATACCAACGCAAGTATCATTGTTAACAAAAAAGTAAAAGCAGAAGTATCAACAAGCGTCACCTATAACAATGAAAAAAAATCGGCTACTGTAACCTATGTCGTTAAAGGAGAAGATATACAGGATACAACTACCTTCAGCTGGAATTTTGATAATGGAAAAACATCTGATGAAGCACCAGATGGGAATGGTGAAGTTACTGTAGAATATGATTTAACAGTAATCGACGAAAATACCATTAAGCCGACTTTAAGTATTTCCAATGGTACTTGTAAGAGCAATATCGAAATAGCGCCTATTACTTTTGAAGACTCTGTTGCTGAGTTGAAAATAGATGGCACTCAATTTTGTGTAGATAAAGGTGAAACTATTGAAATTCCTTTTGATATAAAACCCGATACTGCCAAACTGGGAGTAAATGGAGCCATTAAAGGCATCACTATAAAAGGCAGAACTATAGTTGTAGAATCTTCAGACTTTTCTGCATTTAAGACACCCATTGGTTTCCTTGTTGATGGAGAAGTATTACCAAATAGTCCAACAATAACAATCATTAGCAAAACCGATTTTGCAAGTTTTACATACGAACCAGAAAATCCATCTGTAAAAGCAGGTACAAAAACCGTGGACATTAATTTCACGATAACAGGATTAACAGATCTCCAGAAAAAGGAGTATGGATTTATATGGGATTTTGGAGATCGACAGTCATCTGATGATAGTGATACCAAGCATACATACAACATTTCAGAACAAGAAGCGGGCGAGGTTGTATTTGCTGTTGTTTTAGTAATAGAAGGCGGTCCGTGTGGTTCCGTTAGAATCCCCAAAGATGTAAAGATTACAATCAATAAAACTGAGGTTGATACAGACAATCCGCAAAATTGTGCGGAATTGATTAGTAATGCTATCAGTAAAGATCGCGCCGCGTTAAGTGATAATGTCGACATTTCAGAAAAACTCTTAATTTCGGTAGTAAGGCCTACCATCACTTTATATGCCGAGGTAACAAAAAACATGTCAGAATACCTTAATGGCAATAAAAACAATAATTTAAACGACCTGTTTTCTGAACTGATACAAAGTACTGGGGTCTCTATTTTAGAAAACAAAGACAACACTTTTGTTACTGGTATCCTATCAAATTTCCTTAGAGCTCAAATTCGATTGTTTTATAATATCCTTCATTGTCAGTCAAAAGATGTGGTCGAAAAATCTATTGATATTATTAATCGAGTTGTGGGGGTTATTGCAAACGTTCTAAAACGATTACAAGGTGTAGGAATTCAATTCGATACTGGCAAGCCAGATCCTAAAGGTTTAGAGGGTACACTTAGACAATATTTGAATAATTATTTAATAGATCCTGAAACACCAGAAACTCTAAAAAATGCAATAGATACATTAATTAATTTAATACTACCTATTAGATGATTGCAGAGCAAAAACATATCATAAACAAGATTTTACTTGAAGTAGATGCCAATAGCATTAGCGTTGGGTATAAGCTAAAGGATATTCTAGATGTGTTTTTAAAAGAAGATATACTCCCTAGTTTAGATCGTTATTTTAAAAGTATAGAACATCAACTTCCTGCTGATATTGTACAAATTTCGCAATTAAACTTGGAGGTTAACGTAGGTGACCATAACAATTTTGAAGCATTAAAAAAAGATACCAGAGAAAAGCTTGTACAAGAGATAGACAAATTGATAAAGGCGCCAATTCCGTCGGAAAATATAGTTTTAATTAATACTGATGAACGTCAAGTGCAAGCCTTACTCTTTTTTGTAGAGCATGGCTACGCACCTTGGTGGAAAACTACTAGTGGCAGTAGACTATTTACCCTAGCAGATTTCAAACGCAGTTTATCTAGCGATGCATTTCAAAATCAATTTGTCGCATTGCTTAAAAAGAATAGTGCTAGAAAACGTAGCATATTTCAATTTAAAAATAAAGAATTGCAGCTGCTTTTGCAGACCGCTTTTAAATCCCAAAATGAAGTAAAATTATTAAACAGGGAAGTTATTGGTAAATTCAAGCCTTTAAACTCATCTTCAAGAGTATTTATGTGGACTTCGGTTATTGATTATCTGTTATCAAAAAACGAAATGGCACTTGTTCAAAAACTATATGTCGAACTTGTAAACCGAATAAATACTAAAGATAAAAACATCCATGCTTTTGCCGAATCAACATTAATCATTTTAAAACAATTACTTAGAATAAAAAAAGAGATTACGATTACTGTCCTGCAAAAACCAATAAATGATGCATCGCAAAAAACGGAAACCATAGCAGAAAGTATCTTATCTATGTATTCTGAAATTGGGCTTTCGGACAAAGCGGAAAGCATTTTGAAACCTGTCGGACGTCAAAAAACACCTAAAAAACATCAAACAAAACCCCTTGGCAATGATGAGATGATTCGGGACATATCTTATAAGGAAGATATGAACGATAGTAGCCCAAAAACATACTATGTTCAAAATGCGGGGCTTGTGATAGTCCACCCCTACATATCCCGTTTTTTCCAAAACTGCGGACTTTTAAATGACAACAATACCTTTTTAGACAGGGAAATGGCTGCGCATGCATTGCATTATCTGGCAACTAAAAAAGAACAGCAATTGGAAAATGACATGGTATTTGAAAAATTCATCTGTGGAATTCCTATAGCAGAAAGCATAAATAGGCATATTCAATTGTCTGAAGATATAAAAAACCAAGCCGAAGAACTCTTAAAATCAATCATTGAAAATTGGGATGCCCTCGGCAATGCTTCAATAGATTTGTTGCGCCAAGAGTTTTTGCAAAGAGTAGGGAAGTTGAGTTTTAATGAAGATAATCCAAAAATTATTATAGAAAGAAAAACGCAGGATATTTTGGTAGACAAACTTCCATGGGGAATTGGCCTTTTTAAACTCTCATGGTTTGATAAATTGATTTTTATAGATTGGTAACTTAAAAGCTAAATTATTGAACGAAACCCTAAGTTCAAAAAACAATATTAAAACTTATTAAATAGCGAATTATTAATTTTTATAAAAACTAAGATTATGAAAAAACAAAACGAAATTCACTATTGTAATTTGCCTAATATGCCACAACGGAGTTTTAGTAGGGCAATGAGTCCTTCCAGAATGGAGGCTATTATTATGTTGGAAAAAAAATGGGTTAACGGCACCAAACTCAAGTATTACCTTTTTAATGATAATTCGTTTTTTACTACTGCTATTGATAGTGGCGGGAATCATGTACAGATACTTTGGAAAGGAAGTACGGGAGAGAAAGAAGTAGTTCGTGATGCCTTCAAGAAATGGAAAAATCAAGGTATAGGTTTAGAATTTGAAGAAACTACCGATAGGTTAGAAGCTCATTTTCGCATTGGTTTTGCTAAAGGAGAAGGTTCATGGTCTTACGTTGGTCGCGATTCATGGGGCATACCGAAAGATCAACGCACCATGAATTTTGGATGGGATATTTTAAATGATGAAGATACCGTTTTACACGAAATTGGTCACGCCATGGGCTTTCCTCATGAACATCAAAATCCTAACGCTGGTATAGTTTGGGATGAACAGGCAGTTTATGATGCTTTAGCGCAACCACCAAACTCTTGGTCCATGGAAAAGACATTCCATAATATTATTAGAAAAATAGAGCCTGATGCCGTACAAGGGTCTAGTTGGGATCCAAATTCTATTATGCATTATCCCTTTGGACCAGGTTTGATTCAGTCTCCATCAGAATTTGCAAATGGATTGTTTCCTGAAGACGGGCTTTCTGCACGAGATATTGCATGGGTAACACAGTTTTATCCGAAAATTGACAAAAGAACATTTTTAGAGCTAAAACCATATTATTCTGAAATAATATCGCTTGATGTTGGGGGGCAAATCAACTTGGATTTTGTACCTGAAGAAACTCGAACCTATACTATTTCCACTTTTGGAACTATGGATACAGTAATGATACTATCCGAAGTAATAGATGGAGAGAATATATATCTATCAGGAGATGATGATAGCGGTGAAGATCGAAATTCCTATATAAAACTCAAGTTGATAAAAGGTAAAAAATATATAGTGAATATACGGTTGTATTATAAAGAAAGTACAGGCGATACCTGTGTGATGCTTTGGTAAAAGTAAAAAAAAACAACATAAAATAAATTATGATACGCCATGATAAGAAGATACTTAAAACCACCACCAAGTCAAGGATTAGGTGGCGATCCATTTATTAAACCCAAAGTCCAGACCAAGTTAGCTATGGGGAAATCTGACGATAAATACGAAGTGGAGGCAGATAACATAGCAGACCAAGTGGTAAATAATACCAAAAACGGAGATGCAGTTCAAAAAATGGAAGGAGAAGAAGATTTACAACAAAAGCCTATTGCTGCTGATGTAACTCCTATGGTACAAAAAATGAAATCTTCAGAAGATGAAGCCCCCGTTCAAACCAAGGAGGAAGAAGAGCCAATTCAAGCTAAGGAAGAAGAAGAGCCTGTTCAGAAAATGGAGGAAGAAGAACCTGTACAAGCTATGGAGGAGGAGGAGGAGCCGGTGCAAAAGGTAGAAGAGGAAGAAGCGGTTCAGGCTATGGAGGAAGAAGAGCCAGTTCAAGCAAAATCAGATGGAAAAAACTCAAAACAACCTTCTATAGAAAATAGATTGAAGCATAGTTCGGGAGGCACTAAAATGGATGCCAAAATACGAATCGAAATGGAGAAAAAATTTGGAACAGGCTTTAGTCATATAAAAACTCATAATGATGCTGCTGCTGCACAAATGTGTCAAGAATTAGGAGCACAGGCTTTTACACACGGAAATGATATTTATTTTAACCAAGGGAAGTATAACCCAAATTCAGTAGAAGGTAAGCGTCTGTTGGCACATGAGTTAACACATACTATCCAACAAGGAAAAGTGAAAAATAAAAATAAATAATATTAACTTTTATACACTAAAAATTATGAAAACAATTAAACAATCAGTAATCATAGGTTTTATCGTTATTATGCTAAGTAGTTGCTCAAGCCTTTACGATCATTTTACCTATACGGAAACCATAAAAACCAAATTGGATGCTATCAGTCTTATTGATAAGAGTGATACACCATATGACGATTCGGAGGTGCAAATCACGAATCTTAAAAACCAAATGGAAAAAATAGTGATCTATGAAAAAGGAAAAGCTAAAAATGAACTCACACAAAAAATGTGGCAGTTAATAAGTAGTGATAAGAATTTAATGGGAAGCTATCTTAAACTATGGGAAGAAAAGGGATCTCTAAACCCTGCATTTAAAGAAGAGGCAAAACCACAAATAGAGGAAGCCTTTAATTTAATGATTTTCTACGAGGAAAAGAAAGATAGAAAAGCTCAAAATGCTTTAGCCGAATTTATCAATCAATTTAAACTATAACATTATGGATTTTGACAAATTATTAAAAGAGTTAAAAGAGGAAATTGTTGCTGATGCCAAAGATAAATTTGGTGAAGAAGGCAAATTGATCGTTGACGATTTAAAAGACTATCTAAAATCTTCAGAGGAGAAATTAAAAAAATGGGCCAAACTTTTTATTGCTGGTGCCATTGATAAAGATGAGTTGGCGTGGCTTTTAAAAAGTCAAAAAGATCTTTTAGTCATGAAGGCACTTGTAAAAGCAGGAATTAATAAAATAAAAGCGGGACACTATAAAAATAGGGTCATTTCTATAGTTTTAAATAAAGTCGTGGGTCTCGTTTTGTAAATACATTTTATGTTTAAATCGGCAACTGTAGATAGTAGTAGTGCAAAAGCAAGCACTAATTCATCTCCTTTTCATAGAGAAAGTGAACAGGAAGCCTTTATACAGCCCAAACTTAACATTGGTAAACCAAATGATAAGTATGAGGTAGAGGCCGATATGGTCGCCGATAAGGTTGTAAATAAAACTAGTGCTAATGCAAAGTCATCGTTCTTCTCTCCGGTTGCTGCTATTCAAAAAAAAGATATACAAAGAAAAGAAGCAACAGAAGAAATTCAAGAAAAGCCAATTGCAAAAACTATTACTCCTTTGGTTCAATTGGCATCTGCGGAAGAAGAGACTGTGCAAGAAAAGTGTTCTAAATGCGAAAATGAAGAAACTGTTCAAAAACAAGAATCTGAAGACGAAACTGTTCAAACAAAAACTGAAAATCAAACTAATCCATTAGCAAATTTAGGTAATCGCATTCAACAATCAAGAGGCACTGGCAGACCTATGCCGACACTAACCAAAAACAGGATGGAAAAAGGTTTTGGTGTCGATTTTTCTGCCGTTAGGATTCACACAGATTCACAATCAGTTGGTATGAATAGTGACCTTGGGGCTCGGGCATTTACAAATAATAATGACATTTTTTTCAATGCAGGAGAATATAATCCGCAGTCTAAAGACGGACAAACATTATTGGCGCATGAGTTGACGCACACAGTTCAGCAAGGTGCTTCAGTAAGTATGAAACCTGATATTCAAAAGCGTGCTAGCGTGCTAGAAATGGCGGAGTTATTAAAGCAAATTGAACTTAGTAATCAGGAACAAAAAGAAGCTTTTGACCCAACAAGAGCCAATGAGACAAGGGCTGATGCCGCTAAAGAAGGAACTGATGCTGAAGCGCTTGCAAACGATCAAATACCTGAAATTGAACCTTCTGAAACAGAAGTACCTGTTGTTGAAGATAAAACTGATACATCACGAATTGCGATTCCAATTCCAATGGAACCTGATAATGTAGTGCCTTCATCCCAAGGTAAACAAGAAAAAGCACCAGCGCAAGAAAGTGCGCCGCAAGAGTCATCTCCTGTTACAGATGCCACTAGTGGATCTCCAGAAGGCATTGCCACGAACAACTCAGAATCAACAAAAGGAGCTTCTGGTGCATCGAAAGAAGGTGGAGAGACTCTTAAATATCTTGAACAAGAGAGTGCCGATGTTTGCAACAAAGGCGCTGAAAAAACGCAAAAATTAGCAGATAACCAGACCGCACATGATACAGCAGGAGAAAAAACTGGTCAGACAACATTGGCAGTTGTACCTCCAGAACAGGAAGGTCAATCCAGAGGAAATGCCGATCAAGTAAAGAGTTTAGAGGGTGCAACTGCTCCTGAACCTAAAGATGCTGTCATCAAAAAGGATATGGATAAAGCCATCACTGAAGCCGTACCTAAAAAAATAGTAGAACTCAACGAGTTTGAATCAGGGAAAAGAGCACAAGTTATTGGTAATAAAGTATTGGCAGAAACCGCTAAACAAGTTGGAGAGGTTAAAGGAACTTATAATGAAATTGAAAACAAAGCGGAGCCTAATGAAATTGATGTTCCAGAAGGTTTACCCAAAATGGAACAGGCGCCTAGCACGCCAACACTAAATTTAGGAAAAGGAGCCGTACCATCAGTACCTCAAGAACAAACAGATCTTTCTAGTTTTGAGGAAAAGGCTGATGATATTTATGAGAAAGAAGGCATTTCTCAAGATATGCAGGCTGAATTTGAAAATGTAGACAGTGGAGATATCGCAGAGGCCAATAAAGAGAAAGTTGTACTAAAAGAAAAAGTAGTCAACGAGCCATCAAAGTTACAAGAATTTTCTAATCAAGAGCAAGGTAAAGTCGAAACTGATCTACAGAGTGAAGAAACTCTGATCAAGACTTCGATGGAAGAAAAGAGAAAATCTGAACTTGAAGGCGTGAAATCTAAACAGGTCAAGACCAAGACCGATATCGAGAAGAAGCGTGAGGTGGTCACAAATTGGATTAATGATAAGTATGTAAAAGCTAAGGATTTTGTAACTGATAAACTGAGTAAACTTGAAACAGAGGCGCTGGATAAATTTGACAAAGGTCAAAAATTACATTCTGTAAAGTTTGAACAAAATGTAAAACGCCGCGTTAATGCCTGGAAAGACGATCGTTATTCTGGATTTTGGGGAGGTGCTAAATGGTTAAAGGATAAAGTTGTAGGTATTGATCATTTCTCAGAAATCAAAGAAATATTTACAACCGAGCGAGAAACATTTGTTAATGCCATTGATTTATTAATTCTTGATATCAATACCGAAAACGAAAAAACAATTAAGCTATGTAAAGATGAAATAACCAAAGCTAAGATTGAAATTCAAGAATTCATTGATAAACTTGGACCCGATCTTATTGATGTTGGTAAAAAAACACAAGAAGAAACTGCGAAAAAACTTGCTGTGCTTGATAAGCACATAGAAAAAGAAAAGAAAAAACTCCAGCAAAAATTATGCGATAAGAAAGATGAAGCCATCAAGGCCATCGATAAAAAAATCGAGGAAATGAAGGCTGAGATGAGTGGCTTAGTTGGGAAATTAGGGGCCTTGTTGCTGTATGCGGCCAAGAAATTCTTTAAATGGGCAATTTCTAAAATTGGCGGAAGTGCAGATAAAATTATAGCAATATTAGATAAAGGTGCCACAGTGCTTAAAAAATTGTTTACCGATCCAATTGGCTTCTTCAAAAACCTAGTGAAAGCTGTTGGTGGTGGTATAAAAGGTTTTGTGAAGAACATTGTTGTTTGGCTTAAAAAAGGTCTGGTAGCATGGCTTATGGGGCAAATGGGAGACAGCGGTCTGGAATTGCCACCAAAGTTTGATGCTAAGGGCATCATATTTATGGGGCTTCAAGTGGCTGGACTTACATGGAATGTTATTCGCGCAAGAATCGTTAAGCAACTAGGACCAAAAGGAGAAGCAATCATGTCTACAGCCGAAAAAACGGTCGATATCATTAAACGGGTCGTTAAAGAAGGACCAATTGCACTTTGGCATATCATTCTAGAAAAAGTAGACGAGATTAAAACCAAGGTCATGGCTGGTATTCGTAATTGGGCCATTACTCAAATTATTAAAAAGCTATCGTTTAAATTACTAAGCATGCTAAACCCTGCAGGTGCTATTGTTCAAGCGATAATGCTGTTGTACGATGTCGTGATGTTTTTTATTGAAAACTGGAACCGTATTGTTGACTTTGTTAAGTCTGTATTCGATTCTATTGGATCAATTGCGAGTGGAGCTATTGGAGCAGCATCTCAATTTATTGAAAATACCCTTGGTAAAACACTTCCAATAATTCTTTCGTTTGCTGCTCGTTTTGTTGGCCTAGCCGGAATAGGAAAAGCCATTCGTAAGGTTATTGAGACCATTCAAAAGCCATTCAAAAATATTTTGAATAAGATGATTAAGTTTTTGGTGAAGCAGGTTAAGAAGTTGTCTAAATCTGGAAAAGTTAAGGTTAAGGGAGTTGTTAACGCAATTTTTCAATGGTGGAAAAAGAAAAAGAATTTTAAAGCTAAAGATGGCAAATCTCATAAACTTTATTATAAAGGTAAAGGAAAAAATGCTAAAATGATGGTTGCTAGTAAACCAACAGCTATTGAGCTTATGTTAAATCATAAATTAAAAAATGCAGAAGGTGGTAAGAGACAAAATATTGAAACAGCATTAAGTTTACATAAAGAAACAGAAAAGTTGCAAAAGGAAATAGAGAAAATAGCAGAAGCAAAACAAAAGGAGAAAGCAGATGAATTAGACATTAAAATGGTTAGTTTATCTCAGTTAATGAAAGATGTTATGATAGAAGGAGACGATGAAGTAAAAAAGTTTATTGAAAAATATTTAGGTAAAAACGTTTATATAAAATCTGGAGAAAGGTTAAATAAGACATTTGAAAAAGATGCAAAAAAAGTAGGATATGAGTTTTTCTCAGTCGATGATCCTAACTTGGTAAAACAAATTAAAAGAGCGGGTGGAAAAGCAGAATCAAACCCAGCGTTGACTATTGAAAGCTCATCAAAATTATTAAAAGAAGGTAGCGGAACAAGCAGTAAACCTGAGCATGATAATTTTATACCTCAAAAAATTGTAATAGAAAGTACAACTAAAGGAAAATACAAAGCTTCATATAAAACAAAAACAGCAGATGGTAAATCAGGTCCTGAGTTTACTGTTGAAATTAGTTACGACCAAGCAGAAGCTGGTATTCCAAATAAAATACAAGTCAGAAAAGTACAGGGTAAAAACTTATCTAATAAATCAAGTGGAATAGGGCGTGGAAAAACGGATAGTGCAAGTGTATTTCATAATGCACATATTATTGGAGATCAATTTGGAGGTTCTGGTAAAAATTCATCATTAAATATTCATCCATCCTCTCCAGCTTATAACACTAAAGATATGTTGAATGTTGAAAATCAAATGGCAGCTCATTTTAAAAAGAGTAAACAAAAATATGATTTAACAGCTACAGCAAGGGTAACAGATGATAATAATTCTCCAGGGAATTTAAAAAAATTACTGAGTGATGAGTTTAATAAAGATAATTCTGAAAATATAAAGTTTGTTAAAGATGCCGAAGATAAAAAAGCTAAAGACGAGCTAATAAGTTCTCTTCAGTCATCGATTAATAAAGATATGACAGGAGTTCCTGCTAAATTTTTAAGTATCAATTATGAGTCTTCTGGTTTAGGAGATGATTTTACATCTGGCTTAAAGACGAAAATTAAAGGTGATGATAGGTCTCAAAAAGCAGAAACAAAAATACAATCAGATAAGTCTATAAGAATAGGAGAAGATGCAGATTTTGAGTCAACTAAAGATAAATTCTTAGCCTCTAAAAAGTAAAAATTGATAAAAATCAATAAATGATAAAATTTCAATTTGAACTGAAACCTCTCTAATTTTTAAATTAAACAAAAAACCATGAAAACATTAAAACACAAATCCAGAGGAGAAGCCGTATATATTTTAGAGGAATTATTGGTGCGTTTGGGTTATGACGTATTCGTATCACAGTATTTTGGTACTGATACCAGAGACGCTGTAAAAGATTTTCAGCTAAAAAACAATTTGGTTGTTGATGGATTCGTAGGACCAAAAACATGGTCAATGCTTATTGAAAAGGATCAGCAGCTTATACTATTTAATGATAAATTTCTATCTGAAAGGAACATCAAAGAATTTGCAGAGCAATATAATTTAGAAATAGCGGTTGTAAAGGCTGTCAATAGTGTGGAGAGTAGAGGTAAAGGATTTTTAATACATGGCAGGCCTGTTATTTTATTTGAGGGTCATGTGTTTTGGAAGCAACTTGAGAGTCGCGGAATTAACCCAAATGATTTTGTGTCTACTAGGTATAAGGATGTGTTGTATAAAAGTTGGACAAAGAATTTCTACAAGGGCGGCGCAGGAGAATATACCCGATTGGAAAAGGCTGCTGGTATGTCTGATAAATCGGAGTTCCATGATGCCGCATATTGTTCGGCCTCTTGGGGGGCTTTTCAAATAATGGGCTATCATTACAAAGCTTTAGGCTATGTGTCCATAGATCATTTTGTATTCCAGATGTATGACCATGAGCGAGAACATTTGAGGGCATTTGGAAAATTCATTTCAGTAAATAAAATTAGTGGTAAGCCACTTATTAATTGGCCACGAGAAAAAAAATGGGCAAAGTTTATACACGGTTATAACGGTGCAGGATATCAACAGAGTAAATATGATATTAAATTACAAAAGACCTATAACAATTTTAAGAACTAATTTAAAATAACCCATTACACCTTATGCTCTTTGAATATCTTTTTAACCGTTTGGATGCCAGACTCTCTTTTGAATTGAAGCAGGAAATCAAGGTCGTAAACTTTCCAGAAATAAAAGCCCATAATTCCTTTTTAGAACGATTCATTATTGATGAAGCTTTAAACGAAGATGAAGTTTTATTACTTTTACTAGCATTAGTACCTCATATAAAACCAAATTTTTTGAGTAACATAATTTCAGATTATTTTCCTTCAGGTGGGGAATTTCCTGAGTTTGGAGGTGTGAAAGGTAAAAGTCATAGAGGTGTTTTACCAACTGGTGAAACTGCGGTTTATATTTTGGCAGGTAATCTTATTAAAAAACGCATGGAAGCCATTAAATGGGTTCAGTTTGAAAACAAATTGATTAAAAGTAATGTTCTTGATATAATTGGTGCCGAACGAGGAGAACCATTGCTGAGTGGTAAATTGGTTTTAGATGCTGAATATTTACATTTATTTATTAATGAAACCGTTTTAAAACCAAAATTGTCTAGCGATTTTCCAGCACAATTAATCGAAACCGATTTAGTTTGGGAAGATTTAATTCTCAATAAAAAAACATTGGAACAAATCAAAGAAATTGAGACGTGGTTAAATTATAATCATATCCTGTTGCAAGATTGGAAAATGAAAAGTAAAATTAAACCAGGGTTTAGAGTGATGTTTTATGGACCTCCCGGAACAGGAAAAACGCTTACGGCAAACTTATTGGGAAAATATACAAACCGCGATGTATATCGGATTGATCTGTCGTTAGTAGTGTCAAAATACATTGGTGAAACCGAAAAGAACTTATCAAAACTATTTAATAAAGCCCAAAGCAAAGATTGGATTTTGTTTTTTGATGAAGCCGATGCCCTTTTTGGAAAACGAACTAATGTTAGAGATGCGCATGATAAATACGCCAATCAAGAAGTGTCTTATTTATTGCAACGCATTGAATTGCATCCAGGATTAGTTATTTTGGCATCGAATTTTAAGGGCAATATAGATAGTGCTTTTACAAGAAGATTCCAATCTATGATTGAGTTCGATTTGCCTAGTGCGACAGAACGACTGGAACTTTGGAAAAATAATTTACCAAAAACAGTTTCGATAGAAGCATCAGTGTCTTTGGATGAACTTGCAAAAAAATATGAGATAACAGGAGCAAATATTGTAAACATAGTACAGCACGCCTGCTTAAAAACTATAGCTGGTAAACATAAGTGCATACAAAAGGTTCATATTATAGATGGCATAAAAAAAGAATATCAAAAAGAAGGTAAATCTGTGCAGCTATAAATTTCTTACACAAATTTGTTTAAGTCACTTAAAATCAGTATATTTACATTCGTTACTTAAATTAGTATTTAGTAATATGTTTTGTAGATACCCTTTACAGAACTTGAAATTTCTCTCACTTTATTTTAGATCTCCCAAAAAATCTAAAAATTAGATTAGCTATTTAATAGATAAAAATTAAGACTGTTTTGCTTTTATGCAAAGCCGTTTACTTGATGTAATATTTAATTTTATCTGTTTTATGAATTTTAAATTTAACCATACAGAGCTTAATAATTTTGGTAATGAACCTGACCGTTTCAAAATTTCAGATTTTACCAAAGCGTGTGACAGTTTTGATAATTTGCAGATCTCAGTTTATCTACCTGAAAAAGAAAAATTTATTTATAGCAATTCGGCATTAAAAAAGATTATAGGGAACTATTCCACTAAAATTTTAAATAAGAGTTGGGATTTTTGGTTTGATTTTGTTACTAAAGATGAGTTACTGTCCGTAAAAGATAAAATAAAAAACTTTTTTTCAATGCCTTATATTAAAACCCCTTATGTTTTAAAATATCATATTATAGATGAGAATGGTATAAAACTTTTCTTAAGGCATGAATTATTGCTTCATTATTTAGAAGGAAATGTTTTAGCGATCAATTATTTTTCTGATATTACAGAGAAGGAAAAAATTGAGGCATATTTTAAAGTGGCCAATAATGCCGCTGAACATTTTCATAAAAAAAAGAATTTAATTTCGCCCAGAGAGAAAGAGGTCTTAATACTTGTTGCTGATGGCTTTTCATCAAAACAAATAGCCGACAAGCTTTTTATTAGCAATCATACCGCTATATCGCATCGTAAGAATCTTATAGAAAAATTTAAAGTAAAGAATACTGCACAACTCATAAAAACCGCATCAAGAATTACTGAGTTGTGGTGAATTACATTTTCTGTTTTACGTTTAATCATAAATAAAGTATCCCGGTTTCGTTTAATACTAGTTATGCCCACTTCGAACCCGCCTATCGGACAGATCTTCCATTTCTACAACCAATATTTTTAGCCAACGCCCAAATTGAACTGCTATTCAACAATGGGAAATAACATCATAGTTGTTTCCTTAATTACTTTTCCAGTAAAAGCTGTAAAATTTGCTTCTCAACAGATTGCATAATCAGGCTTACACTTATTATAACCCTTTAAGGGCTTCAAATTTTAGGATTTATCAATTTGGAAATCAAAAAGGGTAACCGAATTGGTCTCAATTAAGATGGCTTTAAATGATGTCATACGATATCGAATAAATCGCAAAACCCTGTAAACCATATATTTACAGGGTTTTTGGTGGGTTTTGATGCCCAATAAGTGGAGTAGGAGACAAGCCATATATTTAACTTTTTAGTGTTTATAAGGCTTCCGAAAGGTTCTGTTTTTAGAGGTCACCGAATTGGTCTCGATTTAACAAACTTTAACATTTAGGTTTTATTAAAGAAGTTAAAAACCATCAAAATACTCCAAATTCCATTTCCTTGATTTGCAATTCGCGAATTGCAAATCAAGGAAATGGAATTTGGAGTATTTTGATGGTTTTTAACTTCTTTAATAAAACCTAAATGTTAAAGTTTGTTAAATCGAGACCAATTCGGTGACCTCTAAAAACAGAACCTTTCGGAAGCCTTATAAACACTAAAAAGTTAAATATATGGCTTGTCTCCTACTCCACTTATTGGGCATCAAAACCCACCAAAAACCCTGTAAATATATGGTTTACAGGGTTTTGCGATTTATTCGATATCGTATGACATCATTTAAAGCCATCTTAATTGAGACCAATTCGGTTACCCTTTTTGATTTCCAAATTGATAAATCCTAAAATTTGAAGCCCTTAAAGGGTTATAATAAGTGTAAGCCTGATTATGCAATCTGTTGAGAAGCAAATTTTACAGCTTTTACTGGAAAAGTAATTAAGGAAACAACTATGATGTTATTTCCCATTGTTGAATAGCAGTTCAATTTGGGCGTTGGCTAAAAATATTGGTTGTAGAAATGGAAGATCTGTCCGATAGGCGGGTTCGAAGTGGGCATAACTAGTATTAAACGAAACCGGGATACTTTATTTATGATTAAACGTAAAACAGAAAATGTAATTCACCACAACTCAGTAATTCTTGATGCGGTTTTTATGAGTTGTGCAGTATTCTTTACTTTAAATTTTTCTATAAGATTCTTACGATGCGATATAGCGGTATGATTGCTAATAAAAAGCTTGTCGGCTATTTGTTTTGATGAAAAGCCATCAGCAACAAGTATTAAGACCTCTTTCTCTCTGGGCGAAATTAAATTCTTTTTTTTATGAAAATGTTCAGCGGCATTATTGGCCACTTTAAAATATGCCTCAATTTTTTCCTTCTCTGTAATATCAGAAAAATAATTGATCGCTAAAACATTTCCTTCTAAATAATGAAGCAATAATTCATGCCTTAAGAAAAGTTTTATACCATTCTCATCTATAATATGATATTTTAAAACATAAGGGGTTTTAATATAAGGCATTGAAAAAAAGTTTTTTATTTTATCTTTTACGGACAGTAACTCATCTTTAGTAACAAAATCAAACCAAAAATCCCAACTCTTATTTAAAATTTTAGTGGAATAGTTCCCTATAATCTTTTTTAATGCCGAATTGCTATAAATAAATTTTTCTTTTTCAGGTAGATAAACTGAGATCTGCAAATTATCAAAACTGTCACACGCTTTGGTAAAATCTGAAATTTTGAAACGGTCAGGTTCATTACCAAAATTATTAAGCTCTGTATGGTTAAATTTAAAATTCATAAAACAGATAAAATTAAATATTACATCAAGTAAACGGCTTTGCATAAAAGCAAAACAGTCTTAATTTTTATCTATTAAATAGCTAATCTAATTTTTAGATTTTTTGGGAGATCTAAAATAAAGTGAGAGAAATTTCAAGTTCTGTAAAGGGTATCTACAAAACATATTACTAAATACTAATTTAAGTAACGAATGTAAATATACTGATTTTAAGTGACTTAAACAAATTTGTGTAAGAAATTTATAGCTGCACAGATTTACCTTCTTTTTGATATTCTTTTTTTATGCCATCTATAATATGAACCTTTTGTATGCACTTATGTTTACCAGCTATAGTTTTTAAGCAGGCGTGCTGTACTATGTTTACAATATTTGCTCCTGTTATCTCATATTTTTTTGCAAGTTCATCCAAAGACACTGATGCTTCTATCGAAACTGTTTTTGGTAAATTATTTTTCCAAAGTTCCAGTCGTTCTGTCGCACTAGGCAAATCGAACTCAATCATAGATTGGAATCTTCTTGTAAAAGCACTATCTATATTGCCCTTAAAATTCGATGCCAAAATAACTAATCCTGGATGCAATTCAATGCGTTGCAATAAATAAGACACTTCTTGATTGGCGTATTTATCATGCGCATCTCTAACATTAGTTCGTTTTCCAAAAAGGGCATCGGCTTCATCAAAAAACAAAATCCAATCTTTGCTTTGGGCTTTATTAAATAGTTTTGATAAGTTCTTTTCGGTTTCACCAATGTATTTTGACACTACTAACGACAGATCAATCCGATATACATCGCGGTTTGTATATTTTCCCAATAAGTTTGCCGTAAGCGTTTTTCCTGTTCCGGGAGGTCCATAAAACATCACTCTAAACCCTGGTTTAATTTTACTTTTCATTTTCCAATCTTGCAACAGGATATGATTATAATTTAACCACGTCTCAATTTCTTTGATTTGTTCCAATGTTTTTTTATTGAGAATTAAATCTTCCCAAACTAAATCGGTTTCGATTAATTGTGCTGGAAAATCGCTAGACAATTTTGGTTTTAAAACGGTTTCATTAATAAATAAATGTAAATATTCAGCATCTAAAACCAATTTACCACTCAGCAATGGTTCTCCTCGTTCGGCACCAATTATATCAAGAACATTACTTTTAATCAATTTGTTTTCAAACTGAACCCATTTAATGGCTTCCATGCGTTTTTTAATAAGATTACCTGCCAAAATATAAACCGCAGTTTCACCAGTTGGTAAAACACCTCTATGACTTTTACCTTTCACACCTCCAAACTCAGGAAATTCCCCACCTGAAGGAAAATAATCTGAAATTATGTTACTCAAAAAATTTGGTTTTATATGAGGTACTAATGCTAGTAAAAGTAATAAAACTTCATCTTCGTTTAAAGCTTCATCAATAATGAATCGTTCTAAAAAGGAATTATGGGCTTTTATTTCTGGAAAGTTTACGACCTTGATTTCCTGCTTCAATTCAAAAGAGAGTCTGGCATCCAAACGGTTAAAAAGATATTCAAAGAGCATAAGGTGTAATGGGTTATTTTAAATTAGTTCTTAAAATTGTTATAGGTCTTTTGTAATTTAATATCATATTTACTCTGTTGATATCCTGCACCGTTATAACCGTGTATAAACTTTGCCCATTTTTTTTCTCGTGGCCAATTAATAAGTGGCTTACCACTAATTTTATTTACTGAAATGAATTTTCCAAATGCCCTCAAATGTTCTCGCTCATGGTCATACATCTGGAATACAAAATGATCTATGGACACATAGCCTAAAGCTTTGTAATGATAGCCCATTATTTGAAAAGCCCCCCAAGAGGCCGAACAATATGCGGCATCATGGAACTCCGATTTATCAGACATACCAGCAGCCTTTTCCAATCGGGTATATTCTCCTGCGCCGCCCTTGTAGAAATTCTTTGTCCAACTTTTATACAACACATCCTTATACCTAGTAGACACAAAATCATTTGGGTTAATTCCGCGACTCTCAAGTTGCTTCCAAAACACATGACCCTCAAATAAAATAACAGGCCTGCCATGTATTAAAAATCCTTTACCTCTACTCTCCACACTATTGACAGCCTTTACAACCGCTATTTCTAAATTATATTGCTCTGCAAATTCTTTGATGTTCCTTTCAGATAGAAATTTATCATTAAATAGTATAAGCTGCTGATCCTTTTCAATAAGCATTGACCATGTTTTTGGTCCTACGAATCCATCAACAACCAAATTGTTTTTTAGCTGAAAATCTTTTACAGCGTCTCTGGTATCAGTACCAAAATACTGTGATACGAATACGTCATAACCCAAACGCACCAATAATTCCTCTAAAATATATACGGCTTCTCCTCTGGATTTGTGTTTTAATGTTTTCATGGTTTTTTGTTTAATTTAAAAATTAGAGAGGTTTCAGTTCAAATTGAAATTTTATCATTTATTGATTTTTATCAATTTTTACTTTTTAGAGGCTAAGAATTTATCTTTAGTTGACTCAAAATCTGCATCTTCTCCTATTCTTATAGACTTATCTGATTGTATTTTTGTTTCTGCTTTTTGAGACCTATCATCACCTTTAATTTTCGTCTTTAAGCCAGATGTAAAATCATCTCCTAAACCAGAAGACTCATAATTGATACTTAAAAATTTAGCAGGAACTCCTGTCATATCTTTATTAATCGATGACTGAAGAGAACTTATTAGCTCGTCTTTAGCTTTTTTATCTTCGGCATCTTTAACAAACTTTATATTTTCAGAATTATCTTTATTAAACTCATCACTCAGTAATTTTTTTAAATTCCCTGGAGAATTATTATCATCTGTTACCCTTGCTGTAGCTGTTAAATCATATTTTTGTTTACTCTTTTTAAAATGAGCTGCCATTTGATTTTCAACATTCAACATATCTTTAGTGTTATAAGCTGGAGAGGATGGATGAATATTTAATGATGAATTTTTACCAGAACCTCCAAATTGATCTCCAATAATATGTGCATTATGAAATACACTTGCACTATCCGTTTTTCCACGCCCTATTCCACTTGATTTATTAGATAAGTTTTTACCCTGTACTTTTCTGACTTGTATTTTATTTGGAATACCAGCTTCTGCTTGGTCGTAACTAATTTCAACAGTAAACTCAGGACCTGATTTACCATCTGCTGTTTTTGTTTTATATGAAGCTTTGTATTTTCCTTTAGTTGTACTTTCTATTACAATTTTTTGAGGTATAAAATTATCATGCTCAGGTTTACTGCTTGTTCCGCTACCTTCTTTTAATAATTTTGATGAGCTTTCAATAGTCAACGCTGGGTTTGATTCTGCTTTTCCACCCGCTCTTTTAATTTGTTTTACCAAGTTAGGATCATCGACTGAGAAAAACTCATATCCTACTTTTTTTGCATCTTTTTCAAATGTCTTATTTAACCTTTCTCCAGATTTTATATAAACGTTTTTACCTAAATATTTTTCAATAAACTTTTTTACTTCATCGTCTCCTTCTATCATAACATCTTTCATTAACTGAGATAAACTAACCATTTTAATGTCTAATTCATCTGCTTTCTCCTTTTGTTTTGCTTCTGCTATTTTCTCTATTTCCTTTTGCAACTTTTCTGTTTCTTTATGTAAACTTAATGCTGTTTCAATATTTTGTCTCTTACCACCTTCTGCATTTTTTAATTTATGATTTAACATAAGCTCAATAGCTGTTGGTTTACTAGCAACCATCATTTTAGCATTTTTTCCTTTACCTTTATAATAAAGTTTATGAGATTTGCCATCTTTAGCTTTAAAATTCTTTTTCTTTTTCCACCATTGAAAAATTGCGTTAACAACTCCCTTAACCTTAACTTTTCCAGATTTAGACAACTTCTTAACCTGCTTCACCAAAAACTTAATCATCTTATTCAAAATATTTTTGAATGGCTTTTGAATGGTCTCAATAACCTTACGAATGGCTTTTCCTATTCCGGCTAGGCCAACAAAACGAGCAGCAAACGAAAGAATTATTGGAAGTGTTTTACCAAGGGTATTTTCAATAAATTGAGATGCTGCTCCAATAGCTCCACTCGCAATTGATCCAATAGAATCGAATACAGACTTAACAAAGTCAACAATACGGTTCCAGTTTTCAATAAAAAACATCACGACATCGTACAACAGCATTATCGCTTGAACAATAGCACCTGCAGGGTTTAGCATGCTTAGTAATTTAAACGATAGCTTTTTAATAATTTGAGTAATGGCCCAATTACGAATACCAGCCATGACCTTGGTTTTAATCTCGTCTACTTTTTCTAGAATGATATGCCAAAGTGCAATTGGTCCTTCTTTAACGACCCGTTTAATGATATCGACCGTTTTTTCGGCTGTAGACATGATTGCTTCTCCTTTTGGTCCTAGTTGCTTAACGATTCTTGCGCGAATAACATTCCATGTAAGTCCAGCCACTTGAAGCCCCATAAATATGATGCCCTTAGCATCAAACTTTGGTGGCAATTCCAGACCGCTGTCTCCCATTTGCCCCATAAGCCATGCTACCAGACCTTTTTTAAGCCAAACAACAATGTTCTTCACAAAACCTTTTATACCACCACCAACAGCTTTCACTAGGTTTTTGAAGAAGCCAATTGGATCGGTAAACAATTTTTTAAGCACTGTGGCACCTTTATCTAATATTGCTATAATTTTATCTGCACTTCCGCCAATTTTAGAAATTGCCCATTTAAAGAATTTCTTGGCCGCATACAGCAACAAGGCCCCTAATTTCCCAACTAAGCCACTCATCTCAGCCTTCATTTCCTCGATTTTTTTATCGATGGCCTTGATGGCTTCATCTTTCTTATCGCATAATTTTTGCTGGAGTTTTTTCTTTTCTTTTTCTATGTGCTTATCAAGCACAGCAAGTTTTTTCGCAGTTTCTTCTTGTGTTTTTTTACCAACATCAATAAGATCGGGTCCAAGTTTATCAATGAATTCTTGAATTTCAATCTTAGCTTTGGTTATTTCATCTTTACATAGCTTAATTGTTTTTTCGTTTTCGGTATTGATATCAAGAATTAATAAATCAATGGCATTAACAAATGTTTCTCGCTCGGTTGTAAATATTTCTTTGATTTCTGAGAAATGATCAATACCTACAACTTTATCCTTTAACCATTTAGCACCTCCCCAAAATCCAGAATAACGATCGTCTTTCCAGGCATTAACGCGGCGTTTTACATTTTGTTCAAACTTTACAGAATGTAATTTTTGACCTTTGTCAAATTTATCCAGCGCCTCTGTTTCAAGTTTACTCAGTTTATCAGTTACAAAATCCTTAGCTTTTACATACTTATCATTAATCCAATTTGTGACCACCTCACGCTTCTTCTCGATATCGGTCTTGGTCTTGACCTGTTTAGATTTCACGCCTTCAAGTTCAGATTTTCTCTTTTCTTCCATCGAAGTCTTGATCAGAGTTTCTTCACTCTGTAGATCAGTTTCGACTTTACCTTGCTCTTGATTAGAAAATTCTTGTAACTTTGATGGCTCGTTGACTACTTTTTCTTTTAGTACAACTTTCTCTTTATTGGCCTCTGCGATATCTCCACTGTCTACATTTTCAAATTCAGCCTGCATATCTTGAGAAATGCCTTCTTTCTCATAAATATCATCAGCCTTTTCCTCAAAACTAGAAAGATCTGTTTGTTCTTGAGGTACTGATGGTACGGCTCCTTTTCCTAAATTTAGTGTTGGCGTGCTAGGCGCCTGTTCCATTTTGGGTAAACCTTCTGGAACATCAATTTCATTAGGCTCCGCTTTGTTTTCAATTTCATTATAAGTTCCTTTAACCTCTCCAACTTGTTTAGCGGTTTCTGCCAATACTTTATTACCAATAACTTGTGCTCTTTTCCCTGATTCAAACTCGTTGAGTTCTACTATTTTTTTAGGTACGGCTTCAGTGATGGCTTTATCCATATCCTTTTTGATGACAGCATCTTTAGGTTCAGGAGCAGTTGCACCCTCTAAACTCTTTACTTGATCGGCATTTCCTCTGGATTGACCTTCCTGTTCTGGAGGTACAACTGCCAATGTTGTCTGACCAGTTTTTTCTCCTGCTGTATCATGTGCGGTCTGGTTATCTGCTAATTTTTGCGTTTTTTCAGCGCCTTTGTTGCAAACATCGGCACTCTCTTGTTCAAGATATTTAAGAGTCTCTCCACCTTCTTTCGATGCACCAGAAGCTCCTTTTGTTGATTCTGAGTTGTTCGTGGCAATGCCTTCTGGAGATCCACTAGTGGCATCTGTAACAGGAGATGACTCTTGCGGCGCACTTTCTTGCGCTGGTGCTTTTTCTTGTTTACCTTGGGATGAAGGCACTACATTATCAGGTTCCATTGGAATTGGAATCGCAATTCGTGATGTATCAGTTTTATCTTCAACAACAGGTACTTCTGTTTCAGAAGGTTCAATTTCAGGTATTTGATCGTTTGCAAGCGCTTCAGCATCAGTTCCTTCTTTAGCGGCATCAGCCCTTGTCTCATTGGCTCTTGTTGGGTCAAAAGCTTCTTTTTGTTCCTGATTACTAAGTTCAATTTGCTTTAATAACTCCGCCATTTCTAGCACGCTAGCACGCTTTTGAATATCAGGTTTCATACTTACTGAAGCACCTTGCTGAACTGTGTGCGTCAACTCATGCGCCAATAATGTTTGTCCGTCTTTAGACTGCGGATTATATTCTCCTGCATTGAAAAAAATGTCATTATTATTTGTAAATGCCCGAGCCCCAAGGTCACTATTCATACCAACTGATTGTGAATCTGTGTGAATCCTAACGGCAGAAAAATCGACACCAAAACCTTTTTCCATCCTGTTTTTGGTTAGTGTCGGCATAGGTCTGCCAGTGCCTCTTGATTGTTGAATGCGATTACCTAAATTTGCTAATGGATTAGTTTGATTTTCAGTTTTTGTTTGAACAGTTTCGTCTTCAGATTCTTGTTTTTGAACAGTTTCTTCATTTTCGCATTTAGAACACTTTTCTTGCACAGTCTCTTCTTCCGCAGATGCCAATTGAACCAAAGGAGTAATAGTTTTTGCAATTGGCTTTTCTTGAATTTCTTCTGTTGCTTCTTTTCTTTGTATATCTTTTTTTTGAATAGCAGCAACCGGAGAGAAGAACGATGACTTTGCATTAGCACTAGTTTTATTTACAACCTTATCGGCGACCATATCGGCCTCTACCTCATACTTATCATTTGGTTTACCAATGTTAAGTTTGGGCTGTATAAAGGCTTCCTGTTCACTTTCTCTATGAAAAGGAGATGAATTAGTGCTTGCTTTTGCACTACTACTATCTACAGTTGCCGATTTAAACATAAAATGTATTTACAAAACGAGACCCACGACTTTATTTAAAACTATAGAAATGACCCTATTTTTATAGTGTCCCGCTTTTATTTTATTAATTCCTGCTTTTACAAGTGCCTTCATGACTAAAAGATCTTTTTGACTTTTTAAAAGCCACGCCAACTCATCTTTATCAATGGCACCAGCAATAAAAAGTTTGGCCCATTTTTTTAATTTCTCCTCTGAAGATTTTAGATAGTCTTTTAAATCGTCAACGATCAATTTGCCTTCTTCACCAAATTTATCTTTGGCATCAGCAACAATTTCCTCTTTTAACTCTTTTAATAATTTGTCAAAATCCATAATGTTATAGTTTAAATTGATTGATAAATTCGGCTAAAGCATTTTGAGCTTTTCTATCTTTCTTTTCCTCGTAGAAAATCATTAAATTAAAGGCTTCCTCTATTTGTGGTTTTGCCTCTTCTTTAAATGCAGGGTTTAGAGATCCCTTTTCTTCCCATAGTTTAAGATAGCTTCCCATTAAATTCTTATCACTACTTATTAACTGCCACATTTTTTGTGTGAGTTCATTTTTAGCTTTTCCTTTTTCATAGATCACTATTTTTTCCATTTGGTTTTTAAGATTCGTGATTTGCACCTCCGAATCGTCATATGGTGTATCACTCTTATCAATAAGACTGATAGCATCCAATTTGGTTTTTATGGTTTCCGTATAGGTAAAATGATCGTAAAGGCTTGAGCAACTACTTAGCATAATAACGATAAAACCTATGATTACTGATTGTTTAATTGTTTTCATAATTTTTAGTGTATAAAAGTTAATATTATTTATTTTTATTTTTCACTTTTCCTTGTTGGATAGTATGTGTTAACTCATGTGCCAACAGACGCTTACCTTCTACTGAATTTGGGTTATACTTCCCTTGGTTAAAATAAATATCATTTCCGTGTGTAAAAGCCTGTGCTCCTAATTCTTGACACATTTGTGCAGCAGCAGCATCATTATGAGTTTTTATATGACTAAAGCCTGTTCCAAATTTTTTCTCCATTTCGATTCGTATTTTGGCATCCATTTTAGTGCCTCCCGAACTATGCTTCAATCTATTTTCTATAGAAGGTTGTTTTGAGTTTTTTCCATCTGATTTTGCTTGAACTGGCTCTTCTTCCTCCATAGCCTGAACCGCTTCTTCCTCTTCTACCTTTTGCACCGGCTCCTCCTCCTCCTCCATAGCTTGTACAGGTTCTTCTTCCTCCATTTTCTGAACAGGCTCTTCTTCTTCCTTAGCTTGAATTGGCTCTTCTTCCTCCTTGGTTTGAACGGGGGCTTCATCTTCTGAAGATTTCATTTTTTGTACCATAGGAGTTACATCAGCAGCAATAGGCTTTTGTTGTAAATCTTCTTCTCCTTCCATTTTTTGAACTGCATCTCCGTTTTTGGTATTATTTACCACTTGGTCTGCTATGTTATCTGCCTCCACTTCGTATTTATCGTCAGATTTCCCCATAGCTAACTTGGTCTGGACTTTGGGTTTAATAAATGGATCGCCACCTAATCCTTGACTTGGTGGTGGTTTTAAGTATCTTCTTATCATGGCGTATCATAATTTATTTTATGTTGTTTTTTTTTACTTTTACCAAAGCATCACACAGGTATCGCCTGTACTTTCTTTATAATACAACCGTATATTCACTATATATTTTTTACCTTTTATCAACTTGAGTTTTATATAGGAATTTCGATCTTCACCGCTATCATCATCTCCTGATAGATATATATTCTCTCCATCTATTACTTCGGATAGTATCATTACTGTATCCATAGTTCCAAAAGTGGAAATAGTATAGGTTCGAGTTTCTTCAGGTACAAAATCCAAGTTGATTTGCCCCCCAACATCAAGCGATATTATTTCAGAATAATATGGTTTTAGCTCTAAAAATGTTCTTTTGTCAATTTTCGGATAAAACTGTGTTACCCATGCAATATCTCGTGCAGAAAGCCCGTCTTCAGGAAACAATCCATTTGCAAATTCTGATGGAGACTGAATCAAACCTGGTCCAAAGGGATAATGCATAATAGAATTTGGATCCCAACTAGACCCTTGTACGGCATCAGGCTCTATTTTTCTAATAATATTATGGAATGTCTTTTCCATGGACCAAGAGTTTGGTGGTTGCGCTAAAGCATCATAAACTGCCTGTTCATCCCAAACTATACCAGCGTTAGGATTTTGATGTTCATGAGGAAAGCCCATGGCGTGACCAATTTCGTGTAAAACGGTATCTTCATCATTTAAAATATCCCATCCAAAATTCATGGTGCGTTGATCTTTCGGTATGCCCCATGAATCGCGACCAACGTAAGACCATGAACCTTCTCCTTTAGCAAAACCAATGCGAAAATGAGCTTCTAACCTATCGGTAGTTTCTTCAAATTCTAAACCTATACCTTGATTTTTCCATTTCTTGAAGGCATCACGAACTACTTCTTTCTCTCCCGTACTTCCTTTCCAAAGTATCTGTACATGATTCCCGCCACTATCAATAGCAGTAGTAAAAAACGAATTATCATTAAAAAGGTAATACTTGAGTTTGGTGCCGTTAACCCATTTTTTTTCCAACATAATAATAGCCTCCATTCTGGAAGGACTCATTGCCCTACTAAAACTCCGTTGTGGCATATTAGGCAAATTACAATAGTGAATTTCGTTTTGTTTTTTCATAATCTTAGTTTTTATAAAAATTAATAATTCGCTATTTAATAAGTTTTAATATTGTTTTTTGAACTTAGGGTTTCGTTCAATAATTTAGCTTTTAAGTTACCAATCTATAAAAATCAATTTATCAAACCATGAGAGTTTAAAAAGGCCAATTCCCCATGGAAGTTTGTCTACCAAAATATCCTGCGTTTTTCTTTCTATAATAATTTTTGGATTATCTTCATTAAAACTCAACTTCCCTACTCTTTGCAAAAACTCTTGGCGCAACAAATCTATTGAAGCATTGCCGAGGGCATCCCAATTTTCAATGATTGATTTTAAGAGTTCTTCGGCTTGGTTTTTTATATCTTCAGACAATTGAATATGCCTATTTATGCTTTCTGCTATAGGAATTCCACAGATGAATTTTTCAAATACCATGTCATTTTCCAATTGCTGTTCTTTTTTAGTTGCCAGATAATGCAATGCATGCGCAGCCATTTCCCTGTCTAAAAAGGTATTGTTGTCATTTAAAAGTCCGCAGTTTTGGAAAAAACGGGATATGTAGGGGTGGACTATCACAAGCCCCGCATTTTGAACATAGTATGTTTTTGGGCTACTATCGTTCATATCTTCCTTATAAGATATGTCCCGAATCATCTCATCATTGCCAAGGGGTTTTGTTTGATGTTTTTTAGGTGTTTTTTGACGTCCGACAGGTTTCAAAATGCTTTCCGCTTTGTCCGAAAGCCCAATTTCAGAATACATAGATAAGATACTTTCTGCTATGGTTTCCGTTTTTTGCGATGCATCATTTATTGGTTTTTGCAGGACAGTAATCGTAATCTCTTTTTTTATTCTAAGTAATTGTTTTAAAATGATTAATGTTGATTCGGCAAAAGCATGGATGTTTTTATCTTTAGTATTTATTCGGTTTACAAGTTCGACATATAGTTTTTGAACAAGTGCCATTTCGTTTTTTGATAACAGATAATCAATAACCGAAGTCCACATAAATACTCTTGAAGATGAGTTTAAAGGCTTGAATTTACCAATAACTTCCCTGTTTAATAATTTTACTTCATTTTGGGATTTAAAAGCGGTCTGCAAAAGCAGCTGCAATTCTTTATTTTTAAATTGAAATATGCTACGTTTTCTAGCACTATTCTTTTTAAGCAATGCGACAAATTGATTTTGAAATGCATCGCTAGATAAACTGCGTTTGAAATCTGCTAGGGTAAATAGTCTACTGCCACTAGTAGTTTTCCACCAAGGTGCGTAGCCATGCTCTACAAAAAAGAGTAAGGCTTGCACTTGACGTTCATCAGTATTAATTAAAACTATATTTTCCGACGGAATTGGCGCCTTTATCAATTTGTCTATCTCTTGTACAAGCTTTTCTCTGGTATCTTTTTTTAATGCTTCAAAATTGTTATGGTCACCTACGTTAACCTCCAAGTTTAATTGCGAAATTTGTACAATATCAGCAGGAAGTTGATGTTCTATACTTTTAAAATAACGATCTAAACTAGGGAGTATATCTTCTTTTAAAAACACATCTAGAATATCCTTTAGCTTATACCCAACGCTAATGCTATTGGCATCTACTTCAAGTAAAATCTTGTTTATGATATGTTTTTGCTCTGCAATCATCTAATAGGTAGTATTAAATTAATTAATGTATCTATTGCATTTTTTAGAGTTTCTGGTGTTTCAGGATCTATTAAATAATTATTCAAATATTGTCTAAGTGTACCCTCTAAACCTTTAGGATCTGGCTTGCCAGTATCGAATTGAATTCCTACACCTTGTAATCGTTTTAGAACGTTTGCAATAACCCCCACAACTCGATTAATAATATCAATAGATTTTTCGACCACATCTTTTGACTGACAATGAAGGATATTATAAAACAATCGAATTTGAGCTCTAAGGAAATTTGATAGGATACCAGTAACAAAAGTGTTGTCTTTGTTTTCTAAAATAGAGACCCCAGTACTTTGTATCAGTTCAGAAAACAGGTCGTTTAAATTATTGTTTTTATTGCCATTAAGGTATTCTGACATGTTTTTTGTTACCTCGGCATATAAAGTGATGGTAGGCCTTACTACCGAAATTAAGAGTTTTTCTGAAATGTCGACATTATCACTTAACGCGGCGCGATCTTTACTGATAGCATTACTAATCAATTCCGCACAATTTTGCGGATTGTCTGTATCAACCTCAGTTTTATTGATTGTAATCTTTACATCTTTGGGGATTCTAACGGAACCACACGGACCGCCTTCTATTACTAAAACAACAGCAAATACAACCTCGCCCGCTTCTTGTTCTGAAATGTTGTATGTATGCTTGGTATCACTATCATCAGATGACTGTCGATCTCCAAAATCCCATATAAATCCATACTCCTTTTTCTGGAGATCTGTTAATCCTGTTATCGTGAAATTAATGTCCACGGTTTTTGTACCTGCTTTTACAGATGGATTTTCTGGTTCGTATGTAAAACTTGCAAAATCGGTTTTGCTAATGATTGTTATTGTTGGACTATTTGGTAATACTTCTCCATCAACAAGGAAACCAATGGGTGTCTTAAATGCAGAAAAGTCTGAAGATTCTACAACTATAGTTCTGCCTTTTATAGTGATGCCTTTAATGGCTCCATTTACTCCCAGTTTGGCAGTATCGGGTTTTATATCAAAAGGAATTTCAATAGTTTCACCTTTATCTACACAAAATTGAGTGCCATCTATTTTCAACTCAGCAACAGAGTCTTCAAAAGTAATAGGCGCTATTTCGATATTGCTCTTACAAGTACCATTGGAAATACTTAAAGTCGGCTTAATGGTATTTTCGTCGATTACTGTTAAATCATATTCTACAGTAACTTCACCATTCCCATCTGGTGCTTCATCAGATGTTTTTCCATTATCAAAATTCCAGCTGAAGGTAGTTGTATCCTGTATATCTTCTCCTTTAACGACATAGGTTACAGTAGCCGATTTTTTTTCATTGTTATAGGTGACGCTTGTTGATACTTCTGCTTTTACTTTTTTGTTAACAATGATACTTGCGTTGGTATCTTGATCATTAAGAGTGAATTTAATAGGTGTACCATACAAACTTGAATCTAAAACATTGGCATCAAATTGATAAAGACCTTCATCATTTTGGATAACGCCACCATTAACTCCAGCATCTACAACAGACTTGACTTCGCCATCATTTGGAGATATGGTAAAAGTTAATAGTTCTGCATCTTCTTCCCCTAAACATATCGAATCTGTTGGTAAGCTTAAAGAAATAGGCTCTCTAGGTACTATAAAATTAATAGGCGCACAATCTGAACAGCACATGTAAGGCAATGCAAAATCTGCTATAACTGTATTTTTATCAGTAATATTTCCAACTATAATTTCGTTTTCGTTAAAAAACAATCTATTAGTTTTACTTAAAAAATTATTAAAACCACGAGTTTTTTTAAATAATCCAAGATCACTAAATTCTATATAATTCTCTTTTTCTTTAATTTGCTGATCTATTAATTCAATAATCAGTATGTTTCCGTTTGAAGTCGCTTTACAGTTTTTTGAAAAGCCAGCTACTTTCCATGTATAGTTAAAAAACGCTGCCAAATTAGCGACGGTTTCTTTTAATGTTTCGCCAACACCTACAGATGTATATTTGTTTATTTTAGTAAGCCTTTTTAAATCGAACAGATTTTTCCTTTCATCAATAAACACAAAATCGGTACTAGCTCTTTCGTCCCATAATTTTATATAGCCTCCATTTTCTTTTTCATTATCTAAATTGGGCTGTGATACAAACCCAAGTTCCATGCGAACGGTTTCGTAAGTTAGTTGATCTGTTGCATTTTCAGTTAAATACGCCATTACAAAAGTACCGCCCATTGGAACACCTGCTTGATGCCTAAGCCCAGGGTGTTTTTTGACAAATTCGGAAAGTTGAATTTGTTTTAAAATTTCAGCTTTACGTATCTCAATTTCTTCCAGTAATATTTCTAGTTTTTTTCCTGAACAGCATACTGTGGACATCTGATTTATCAACAATCCTAATATCTGCTTAGAGCCCTCATCTATTTTTGTGCTTTGATATTTGGTCTGTAAACCTTTGATGCGGTTGCATAATTCGTTTATTGTAAGTTTGTATTGTGAAAGCGTAGAATCCACAATTTCTGGAATTGTTGTTGGAATTCTTTTATCTAAAAAATAGGAATGCACTAATACTTCTGCAACATCTTTGAAAATAAATTCGGCTAATGGTGCATCTTCTTTCCAAGCTTCTGAAGCAATAACTTCCTTTGTACCTTCATTAAATCTAGCCAAAATATCATTTGCCGAATCTTCATTATTTTCATCAATTGAAGCTGCTAAAATCTTACCTAAGGTATCATCTTCTGTAGTTAATGTTTCCTTTACAATGTTTTTCTTATTATAACTCCATAAATTATTTGATTTATCTGAACCCGTAACTTTAGCAATTTCCATATTAAAAATACTCGCACCAGTAATTTTTGTTAAGTCTAAATTACTTGAAGATTCTAAAAGTGTTCGCTCAGTAATTTTAGGATCGTCAATACCAACTTCAATGTCTATATTTTTTCCAATTTCTTTTAAGCGCTGATCATATCCGTTTCTTATACCAACTACATTCTTTCCTACCTCTTTAGTACTAAAACCAGAAAAATACTCACTCATTGCAGCAAGAACACAGTTTTGCTCTGTTCTCCATGCTTTAAGTAAAATACTTAAATCTTCAAACTGACATTTATAATCGTTTATATTGATATCGCTTGTTGTTGCATTAACAGAAAGTGTTTTTACGTCGAAACTTAATCCATACTTTTCTTTTAGTCCAATCACTTGATCCAAAGCTTCTCTATAAGATTTTCCCTGAACGCCTTCTATTCTTAAAAAATTAAAGCTATCTATGTTATATAAAAGCGGGGTTTTAACAGATGGTACAGCCGATAAATTTGCCGTATGGTAACTTAAATTGGATGTTTGTACAAAGTTTTTATACTTATTATAACTCCAATGGTTCAACAAATCTTCATTTATTTTATAATAAAAGGGAATGGCTTTATTGCTTAAAACACCATGGGCTTGTGATGGGGTTATTTTAATTTCTGATCCTTTTGTCTCTTTTTGGTAGTTTGTTACTAAATCTTGTACACGACTTAAAAGACTCTTCACTTTTTTCAAATTATCATCTTCATGCCCAACTATAGGCGACTTATAAAAATTATGACGAAGGGACTTGTATTGCTGTCCGACCTCATCCAGTCTTCCTAATAATAAATGCTTTGGGAATGCCCCTATAGATGGGCAACATAGGACGTTAAGATGAAATAACAAATTCTTAATTTCTGCATACGTATCAACCAAATCTTTTAAAACATCATACCGATATTGAAAATCCTTCGGAATTGCTGAAGGACTCATTCCGAAAAGCGATGAGATGCTTCCTGAAATAGTGTTTAAATTAAGCTTATTTAGAATGATATCTAAATTTTTTCCGAGATCTGTTATTGTTTCATTGCTTATTACATTGAAATATCTTTGCTTTAAACTTTGGTAATCTTTAGTATTCTCAGCATTTATAATATCCCGTAATACAGCTATTTCAGGTAATTTCAAATAATCCTCAATATTCTGTTTGGTTAATATAGAATCCTGATTAGCAATACTCTCTGCATCATCACTAGAAACTAACAATATGCGTAATCTGGCAATTTGTTCAATCCCTTGATTATCACAATCTAGTGCTGTACATAAATCGCCTTCTTTGGCATAGTTTTCTAGATATAGCAAAACCACTCTGTCTTGTATCCCTACTAAATCACTTAGGTTTGTATAAAGCCCGCTTGTTAAATCGATTTCCGATTCTGGGAAAATCTCCAAGAGTTCCATTGAAGTGTCGTCTGCATTTACAAAAGGTGCATAACTGACTTTATTATCTTCAAAACTTCTATAATGCGTATAGGTTTTAAAGGCATCGGCTATAAGTTGTAAACCAGTTTCTTGGGTTTCGCCTTCAATAGTGGGTTTTTGCTCTACTAAGGTTAGTAAATCGCCATCTGTTGTAACGCCATAGCCTTTACTTATTGTAATTTTTTTTGAGGTAGCATTGAATGTAACTTTAAAACCGCAAACAATGCCTACGCCACTTAAAGCTATTCTAGATAGGTGGTCTTGGTCTTCAAAATAATCTAAAAACGTATTTAGCTGCCCTTTGGTAAGCACTTGGTTATCACTAAATTTGCTATACTGTGTCGTTATGGTAGTGAGCTTTTTCATCCTAGTATTTTTATAGTGTTCCTATATTCGTTTGTCCTAATATTATTTTCCCTTCCAGTTCATCGCTTTCATCATCGCAATCCAACAGTCGACCTACTGGATAAATAGTATTTAGATTTCCCATAGCGGTTAAAAGGGGTTCAAGTTCTTCAGGTTGTTCCTGTTCCAAGGCTGTTTTTGCTAATAAATAGGCCTTATACTTATCTTCAAATTCTATCAAATCATTCAACTGGTCTTCAATACTCGCTAGATATGCTGTTTTTCTTTCCTCGAAAATTGTATTTACCTCAACTTGTTGTGTTTCCAAAGCTAAAATTTGCTCAGCTTCATCTGCTAATGGAGGTTCTGTGTTTTTAATAGTTTCTATCTGTTCGTCAATTTGTTCTAAAACTGATTTCTTTTCATTTTCAATCTCCTGTAAGCGTTGTTCTTTTATATTATCCAAGTCGTTTTCACGATGTCCTACCCAACATGTTTTTGGAAGAACATGTGCAGGGAGCTCTTCTTTGATAATCATTTCCATATAGTTCCTAAAATCAGGATTTGAAAATCTATAAGTGTAACCTGGTATAATAATACTCACGCGATAAGAATAAGGATCGATTCCACAATCGTCTTCGCAATTATCTGTGCAGATGGGAAGAAATGGTGCTTCGGAATCTTGAGTTACATCTGGACGAAGCAGAATATGCTCTACAAGAAAAATACCTTCTTCAGTAAATGTGAATTTCATGAAAGTTATGATATTCAAAATACCCCTTTTTAGTTCTGAAAGTGTATTAAAAGTTTCAGGATGCGTACCAATGCTATAGCCTGTAGTGTCCACAGGTTTACTTAAATCAATCACATCAAATGAATATATTCCGGTGTCTGACACTTGCACTCTTATATTTCCAATTATAGTATTGTCTAATATTTCTGAGTGATGCCTAGTGAGTTCATCAAATAGTACTTCAACTGCTTTTATAGAGGTTTGAATAGTGAGCAAAACCGCCAAATACATATTGTTGTGAATAGCCCTTAATGTATTGAATGCTTCAGTAGAAGACAGTAATTCAATACCATTTTCATCATTTATGCGCCATTTAAAAACGGTATCTGATGCTGCGTTTACCAAAGAAGACACATCTACAAAGGAAGAACTTAGCACCCTTCTATTGTAGTTTTTAACTCCCAACAAACGGGCTATTCTTTTTTGTACTCCTGAAACATTGTCAGTATCCCAAAGGTCTTCTTCAGCTTGTTTGTAGTAATTAAAAGCAGATCCCCTTTCTAGACCAATAGCCTTATAATCATCTAGAAACGCTTTTTTATTTATTAAGACAATCTCATTGGCTACAGAGCCATATAGGGTTTTCATTAAGAAGGCATATTCTCCAAACTTTTCGGCAAAACGAGACAATAAATGGTCTAATATTTGGTTTCTACGTTCAATATTGTTGTCCTGTTTTTCAAATAGCAAATCCGTTAAAACCTCATTATCACTTGGATAATCCTTTACAATATCATCAAAGTCCTTAATATCTTCAACAGCTTGTGTAAAGTATGTTTTGTCAAGTTTTCCATTTACAGAAAGTAGTTGGTTAACTTTAGATAAATGTTGAAAATAACTCGCCAATATTTTATCAAAAAAAAGCAAATAGCCTTTAAGTTGTTTGGCTTGCGATTTTCTTTTTTCGGTGGCTCGGGCTGCTAAACCTACTTGTCCTATGCCGTAAGTTTCAGGAAAGTCGTTTTGAATGGTGGTATAACTTCCTGAATCACGAAAGTTGCTTTCTGGAAAACTAAGATCTTTTTCATCGTCAGGAATGACATTTTCTAAATTTGCATCCTCCACTAATTCTTTTAAATAAAAAGCCACTTTCGTTTTATTTATATTTAAAGGAAGTACGCCTTTACTATAACTGAAAGCGCTTTTGTCACATAACACAGGTTTTTTGTTTTCTTCTAAACAAATAAGCCACTCGTTTTCAAGTGTTTTATTTGGATCACAATGGCCTATTGAAATATCTTTTATAAGTTTTACACCCTCAATGTTCATGATGACTTTCATGATATCCGATTTCCGAACTTCACTTCGTAGTTTGGCCTCTTTTAATTCTTTAGGGTCAATAAATCCGTTATTCAACAGAGGGCCATCAAATATTTCATCTGAAGAATAGCCTTTATCAAGCATCTCTTTTATGGAATAAAAATGTAATGTGGTTGAGAAATATTCATCGATTGCTTGAAGCACCTTTGCATGAATAAACTCTTCATCAGTTTCGGGCAGCACTTCAATGCTAGCACAAACCGAAATAGCCTGTTCTGCTATTTCAGTAATATCAATTATATCTTCACAAAGGTTTCGATTTTTATGATATGCCTCACGAATGAGGCTGCTAATTCTACCAATTTCAATGTCCTTTTCACCATCTGTTAAGGTTTCATCAAAATCTTCAAAATCCACTAGAATATCATAAAGTCCTTTAAAATTGTATGCTCTTTTAAATGGTTCTGGGGTTGAGTCAAAATCAGAAGCGTCGTATGATAAAACATCATTTTTACAATCTACATGTACTGTTTTTGTAGCTATTTTTAGCCAACAATTTCTTACTCCATCAATGTCAATAAATAGCTTTCTATAGTCATCTACTGTAACGGGTTTTATAGGAAAAACATCTGAAGCTCTATAAAATTGTTCTGCTAACTGATGCTCTTTATTCTCTGAAGCCAATAAATCATTAATAGGCATATCAATCCTTGTTCCTAAATCTGAAATAGCATAGGATAGCATTTCTAAAATGGTAATTCCAGGGTCATGAGCATTTAAATCTGTCCATAAGCCACCGCCTAATTCCTCGATATAATCTATCCCTAAACGTCTTAGAGCATGAAAATCTAAGTCGTCATGAGTCGCCACATTTTTTGGTATAGCCGTATGTTTGTTTTTTACTGGCATATCAGGTCTATTTGAGGTTTTTTACCTTTACAAGGTGTAAGATCTGTACTTATATCATGTGTTTTTGCAGATACTAAAATGGATCTTGGATTAGATGGCACAACTACATTTTTTAAATCCTCGCCATCGCCATTTTTTAGGATTACGTTTTGTAAATAATCCACATACGTCAATTTTTCCATATAGTCAATCAACACACTTTTATGAAGGTCTACTCCAAATACAATGTCTTCATTGGTGTCAAAAGCCCAAGGCGATAAGAATTTTGTAATATCGGCTTCCAATTGCTTGCTATAGAAAATTTTATCGTAGCCTTCAAAAAACTGAACTTCCAATGCTACTTTTACTTCTTCATACCTCGGATTAATAACATTTGCCGTAACATGCAGCGTATTAAGTTGTTTTATAAATCCTTTGATTTTATTGATTAATCCTTTACTCACTCTGGGCTGATAAATATCAAATACATTTTTATTTATGGTATCTGGCACAACAATTAAAGTCACGTATCCTGCTGCTATATAGCTATCCTTTGTGGTGTCATTTTCAGCTGGGACATCTGTATGGTTTAAGCATTTTACTTTAAATATTTCTGGGAATTTCTGTAGAATTAAATGCTCATAATCCCATAAGGTAATGGCTCGATTTTTATGTCTTAAGCGTTCGCTGATTCTTCTATAATATTTTTCATCTGACTCTTCGGGAATGCCGTCAAAAGATGTGTAAGGTTGAGACACGCCTTTAACTTGTGGAATGCGTGTGATTAATTTTGAAATAGTCTCTGCTGGTAGCCCATTATTGAGATGTGATAATTCATTAATACGGTCTTCAAAAGTAGATAAAACAGCTTGGGCATGTATGTTGATTACTTTACAAACTGCATCATAGTCTCTATGCATTTTTGCTCGAATCCAAATATAGCCTTTAGGCAGACGGGTATTTTCTGTAGTGGCTTCTCTAGGTATTGTAAATTTAATAATACCAGAGTTTAAAAATTTGCCTGTACTATTAGATATAATATCATCTTTTAAACCCTTCCATTTGTTATCGCAAAGTACCGCCCATTGGATCTCCTCTTGGTCTTCAAAAGAATCGACTTGTGGGTTTTCGCTCCCTTCTAATACTTGAACTAAAAGTGACACATTCTGTTTAACTTGAGCATCGATTAAGCCTATGAAGAGCTCGCCACCATCACAATATTTAGGTAGTAAAAAGGTTTTGATATTTGTACTATCATAAACATCTATAATACCTTTTTTCTGTTTTTTTTCTTTTAAATATTCATGTTCTTCGCTTTGCCCAAAAGGATGTATGTGGAAGAGTTTGATTCGTTCTTGATTATAAAAATTTTCTTTTACTTTGGTTGATTTTTCGGGTGAGGAAGTTGCTATTGTTCTGGTTTCTTCAGCAGTATAATCAAAAGTGATATTTTCAGCAATGGGAGTGTAAGGCGCATTGGGTATATCTCCTTCCGTTGTTATGGTACTTAAAGATACGGGAACATTAGCACTATTCAAATTGATCGTACTCGTTGTGTTTCCTATAAGTGAAGAGGCGAACAACTTAGGAAACAATTCGTGCAGAAACGTTTTATTTAAAGATAGTCGAACAGGCCCTGTTTTATCAACCTCATAGGCATCATTATTAATTTGAATGACACATTTGCCTGTATGCTTTTCTGCGCCTTCAGGTTTTTTGAATAACTGTTGGGTTGTGGATTCTTCAAGACCTCCATAAGCATATAACCAACTTTCTTTATGAAGAATTTCTTTTTTCGTAGTAAAATAGTTGTCGTCAATTGACTCATCGTAGCCTTCATACCAAGTCGCAAAATTCTCTGGGGCATTCTTCCATGAAAACTTAATAGTGATATTTTTCCAGGCTTTCGCAAAAGCTTCTTTGTAATGAATATAAAAATTAGATGTTATTATGGGTTGAGATGTAAATGGAAAGAACGGTTTTTCAGCTTTTAAAACGCCATTATCATTTTCAATATGAACCGTTTTAGCATCTTTAACATCAACTTTTATTATTATTGAATTTAAGGTTCTATTCACTAAAGCACGAAAAAAGTCATGGCCTTTAGTCCTTGAAGTATCTATCTTAAAACGCACCACAGGAAAAGTAGTATTATATTTTTCAAGTAAAACCTCATCACTATAGTTTAATAGTGCAGGACTATCTTTTTCTAGCTGAAAAGCGAGTGATAATTGGTTATTATTACTAACTTTGGTGCACATTTCTGTAATCGCATCGGTATCTTTTATTAAAGTAAAAGTATTTATCCAATCTTTTTCTCCGCTTCCATCAATAGAGATAAAATCTTCGAAATCATTGATTATAAAATCAGTTAGACTATGGCCAGTAACAGGAGTCTCTGAGGCAAAATTCAAAGTAATTTCAACAGTTCTCTTACCTTCTTTTAAAAGTAATAATGGAGATGCTAAAGCAAACCCAACGGTAGCATCTGGAAGTTCTATAAATTTGTTTTCATTTGAAGTATATCCAAAAGGCAGCCAATACGGTGCTTCTTCAGGAAGTGGTTCTTCAATACCATCCAAAGTATTTGCTGCTGCACTTACTTTTAATTCTTTTAAATTTACATCATTATAAATGGTTTTTAATGATGTTACCTTAGCTTGATTAGGAATAAGTTCTTCATCTGTTTTATAAATTAAAGGGGTACCATCAAGGTCTTGTTTTGCATTTAGTTCTGTATTTTCAATAACCTGCGTTTGAATGCTTTTTTTTGCTAGTTCAAAAAGGACATGTACCTTATCAGGTGTTGCTGGACGTTTATCTACCTTTAAAATATTTTTGTAATAAAAATCTAAATGACGCTTAGTTATATTATTGAATCGTTTTTTTGACTGCTCCAAAAGCTGTAAAAAACATACAAATAGCGTAAGATGTGGTGTTAGTTCTCCTGCTTCCTTAAAAGAAGAAAGCACTTTTGTAATCTGTTCTTTTTGAATATTGTATGCTTTAATTTCACTTTCGCGGGAAAAAATATCAGCATAAGGGAAATCAAAACAGTTAAAAAAATCTTGCCAATCGCCTTGAGGAACGTTACTATCTGAAGTTTCAAAATAGTTAACATGTTTGGCAAAATTATAAGCAAAAAGTAGCCAATCTTCAACATCAAAATCATTGAGTTCAAAATTCGCAGGGTTTAATTGTGTTATAAACCGCTCCTCTTGACCTGTACCATGTCTTTTTAATACCTTATCTATGTCGTTACAATTGCTCATTATTTTAATTATATATTGGTTCCTTCTTCCTTATAGAATGGAAAAACCACATTAGTTCTTGAGTTAGTGGCTCTTATTAAATATTCTATGGTTACGACTAGTTTCCCTTCTAATGGATCGGTTTCTGAAATGTCTATTTTAATGACATCTATTCTAGGTTCATGATACAGAATCGCCGTTTTTATTAAATCGGTAACGTAGGTTATCAGGGTTCTGTTTAGTGACTCAAACAATAAATCTTCCAGATTACAACCATAATTTGGCAACATAACGCGTTCTCCCAATCGAGTTGTTAGTAAAATATGTAAACTGCTTTTAATGTCTTCCTCATTGGAAATCATCTTCGCTTGTTTTTGTGCTTTTACAAACTCTGGAGGAAACGCCCATCCTGTGCCTAAAAAAGATTTTTTTATATCCATAATTACCCTATTAATACTGTAAACTCTCCTAAAATAATTGTACCACCATGCGCTGTGGAATCGCCCATTCTTGCTGCTGGCATACCACCTATCATAACCGTTCCCGATCCTGCTATTATAGTATCTGGCGGCCCTACACAGGTTGCCATATCGCCTACACGCGCTGCGGGCATGTTACCTATAAGTACCGTTGGCTCTCCTGCTGGTAAAATTGGTCCGCCTACATGCGGTACAACTCCTGTTACCATTGGACATACATGCATATCTGTAATTCGTGCTGCTGGTGCTCCCATATTAATTTATTTGTACTAATGATCCTTTTAAAACGGCAATGGCACTTGTTGAAACCTCTGCTCCTGCAGATCCTTCTGCCTTAAACTCAGCGTTTGCTTTAATACCAACGTTAGTACCTTCTATATTAACATCACCTGATGCTTTTATACTTATATCTCCAGCGCTTTCCATAGTTATGCCGTCGCTATCTATAGTAATCACATTGGAGTTATCGTCTTCTATTACTATGCTACCTGCATCTTCATCAAGCGTTATCATTTTCCCTGCTGGTGTTGAGATATTGATGGACTTTTTATCGTCATCAAATACCACTTTCATTTCACTTCTTGTAACAAATCCTTTTTCATGGTTATCATCTGAAGCTGTAAACGGAGCTGGTTTTGCGCTACTGTGGAGCATCCCTAATACCACAGCGTCATTTGGGTCTTCATTGATAAACCCCACAATAACCTCGTCGCCAATTTCTGGTCTAAAAAACGCGCCTCTGTTTTCGCCTGCATCCATTGCCGAAACGCGACACCAAACTCCTTGTTCTTCATTATTAATAATAGGAATCTGTACCAAAATGCGTTCTTCGCCATCTGGATCTTCTTCAAGTTGTGATACCAAGCCCACTTGCAAGCCTGCTATTGCAGAGACTAATCCAGCTGCAGATTGGGCGTGTATATCAAAAGTTTCTGAAAACCATTCTGGATTTAGTCCAAACTGCGCATTTACTGTCCAATTCCCTTCTGAAATGGTATGACTTACGCCTGTGATATACGCATTTCCATTAAAACGATCACCTACACCTTCAAGTTTTAAAATGGTGTTGGGTTTTACCGATGGAATACCTTGAAATTTGACTCGCCCACGTATTTTTGCAAGTTGTTGAAATAGCCATTTGGCATCTGCCCAATCCTGTAATTCGGTATCTGTGATGGCGCCTCCATGTCTTAATTCCATAGATTCAAGGCCAATAACGTCCTGCAAATCGGATACACTCATATTACCATTTAATGATACGGCTGGATCACTTGCTTCAATTTCTAATAATTCTTGATCTGCGTGATTCCAACCATAAGAAGACACCTTTTTCACTTGATGTCTGGCATCAATCTCTGCATCAAAATCCAACATTGATGCTCCAAAAGTGACCGTTTCAATTTCCGATTGATCCATATTTGGTGCGGAAATAGTTACCTTTCCGTCATCAACAAAACATAATTCCCCATTTGCCTGCGCCCTAGCCACCATAAAATCCCAGTCTGAAGAATTATATTGTACAAGCTCGGGATGCTCATAATTTGTTGCTTCCACCTCACTATCTAATGAATACTTAGATAATATTTCACCAAAAACATCACTATCCTTGCTTTCATAAAAATAGCGGCTTTTTCTGCCTATGGTCATTTTTACAGCCTCATCTTTACACTCAATAATAAGATGTGCGGTGCTTGAACGTATTTTAAGATTGTGCTTAATAATAATGCCCTTAAAAATGGTTTCTTCATCAGAATGGTATCCCGCTGTAATCTCGATTTTCTTGCCAGGTATTAATATGTCCTCGTTACTCAGTTTAAAATCCCGTTCTGAAGCTTCGCCATCTATCAAAATAATTTTTGCCGTAGGAATCCTGTTTACTTCCTTGGTTACTATAATGCTTTTCACTTGGTACACCTTTGAAAGTTCTTCGCCTTCCGTTAAAATCTTGAACGTAACAAGGTCTGGACTTTTTGATGTTTGTATGACGCCGCTATTGTTCATTTATGCTTTTTTTGTTAATGGAGGAAAAAACAGTTCTTTCCCTGGTTCTAATTTTCTGAAATTGTAAAGATTGTTCGCTTTGGCTACTTCTAAATAATATTTAGAGTCGCCATAAATCCTGTGTGTCATTAAAGGCAAGGCATCTCCTGCTTTTACGATACGGTGGTGTGTTAAATCTGGAGATTTATTGTTTTCCCTTGCGGCCCTTAAATCTTCATCAACAGCACCCTTAACCTTTAATTTTGCCAAGGCTCTTAACGGTGTGCCGTCAGGCGCAAAAAGCTTAAATTCTATTGAAAGATCTACCAAAGATCCCTTAAAGAGTAACGCACCCCATCCTATTTGCAAATAATATGGTTTGTGCTCATCGCCACTATAATCAAAAACAATTTTTTTAAAGGTGTCTATCTGGTCAATAATACCATCTTTTTTATTTGGCTTACCATCAATAACGCCCGTACTATCAAAAAGCAATTCCACATCTAATTCTTGAGGTGAAATTCTTGTGAATTTTGGTTGTGCGCCACTTGTTCCCTGCCCTTGTTCTTCTTGATATTCTGGCTTGTAAACAATAACGTATTTTTCTGGATTTACCAGCGTGGTAAATTCTCCATCTCCAACTGGGTCACTAAATTTTTCGTCCTTAAATGCTTTAATAACCAGTTTTTGTAGCTTGCCTTCACTCATTGTTTAACGTTCTTTTTGTTCTTTAATACGCTCTATAACTTCTTCAACACAAGCAGCGATGATAGCTGATTTACTATGTTCGGATGATTTTCCGCCTCCTGTGGATTTCGCACTTTCATCTACGTTGATTTTGATATATAGTTCTTTAATTTCTATTGGCATTAGTCTATGATTTTAAAAAAGTTATATGATAACTCTAAGGTTTCAATTACAATTTTATTTTCTTCGGCATTAAAATCTGCCACACTCCATTTTACTGGATAAGCATTTGAAATACGCCAAGTTTGCAAGGACTCATGCATTTCATTCAACAAGCTAACTGTTATTTCAACGGGTACAATTTCAAAATCCTCTAGCGCTTTTCTGCACCAAGTAATCACTCCAGAATCGATAAGCATCCCTCTTTTTAAAACCAAATTAGGATACTTAGTACGTATCGGAATTTTATGTTTAAATCTATTTTCGCCACCTTCAGCAATTTCCTCAGTTTCTAGGTCTACGGATAGACCAGAAACCGATTGGAATTGATGGTCATTCTTTTTATTTGAAATTCCAATGAACTCTACGCTAAAATGAAAAGCTACGGGTGGATAATAGGATGCCATATTATGCTATTGAAAGTTTTTCATGAACAAATTCTGCAGTCTCGATAGCAATTTCATTACCATCTGCTTTTAAATCTGTAGACTGTATTTTTGTAATATATGCGTTTTCAGCTTTCCACGTTATTACAGGTTCGTGTTTTTCGTCTAGCATACTTATGGTTAAATCGCCACGATATTGCTCTTCACCTTCTTGAAAAAATACAGTTTTAACCCATTGATTGTAAAACTCTTTGCTTTTATCGGCGAAGGAGCCTCGCTTAACGGTTATATTGCTGTATTTTTCCAGCCCTGGTTGTTTTGATTTATAGTACACATTATCTGCACCTGCTCTATACTCGATTATTTCGCGCTCAAAATCTAACCCTGAAACTTCTGTACAATTAAACTCTACGTCGCCATGAGTCACTTTAAAATGAAACTTTGGTAATGGATATGTTGCCATGATGTATATTTTTATAATTAATTAATAGTTGATATTTATGCCTCTTGCATTTTGTGCGAGAATTTTAGGATAATAAATTCTGCTGGTCGTACTACCGCCATTCCTATTTCGATAATCATATTACCTTCTAGAATGTCTAGTGCAGTCATAGTTTCTCCTAAGCCTACATTTACGTAAAATGCTTTATCTGGTGTTGGACCTGCAAGTGCTCCTGCTTTCCATTGTTGTGTTAGAAAGTTATCTATCATTGCTTTTACACGAACCCATGTGTTTTTATCATTAGGTTCAAAAACGAATTGCTCGGTCGCTTTTTTAATAGATTCTTCTGCCATATTGAAAAAGCGTCGGACAGACACATAGCGCCACTCGTTATCATTTCCAGCAAGAGTTCTAGCACCCCAAACAAGATTTCCTTTTCCAACAAAAGCTCGAATAGCGTTTACGGATTTACCTGCTACTGTATCTACATTTAATCCCTTTTGATCTTCATGAGAAATTTGTACAGATGGTTTTACAACATAATTTAGGACTACATTTGCTGGAGCTTTCCATACGCCACGAGCGCTATCTACCCTTGCATAAACACCAGCCATTGTAGCACTTGGCGCAAGCTTAATTGGTAATAGACCAATCTCTGCTTTAATGGTATTATAAAGTGCGTTATCAGTATCCTTAATCTCATCTAGCGTTGGTATAGTAGTAACGCCTAAAGCAATAACGGCATCCCTTAAATCAATTAATTCATTGCCCGCTGTTGTTGTTTGCGTTGTTAAGTCTGTAATTATTGTCGAATTAGCTACCGCTGCCTCATCAACACCTAACAAACCATATACATTAGACGCATTTGAGGATAAACTGCCTTGCAATTTTGCTTGGGTATCATCTTGTTGTAGTTTATATAATTTAGCATATAAACCAGCAACTATGGTTTCCAGATTTGCATCCATCCAAGTATTCATCTCATCAATTGGAGTTGTTAGAGATGCATCTCCTACTTCGCCAGCTTTTTCAATCAATTCGTTTATAGCATCAACATTGCCTTCCAAAAACGCAATAACATCTTGAACTTGAGTGTTTACTTTATTTTTAACTAATAAAGCAGCAGCATTATCAGCGGCATTATCAATTTCAATCTTTGATGTAATCAAATCTGTCAACAAAGTTTCCAATTCTGCCAAATCTATACCACTAACAGTATCAGAAGCCAAGTCTGAAAGACTCAAACTAATTCCTAAGACATCAATACTGGTTTCATCATAAGCAAAGTCTAAAATTGTCTCTATAAATGGAAAATATGATGCACCATATTTTAAGAAATCTTTGCCTAACGAAACTTTACTTCTTAAGGCTTCTACAGGATCTACATCTCCACTACCGTCATCATATTCTACATCTCTGAATGTATCGATGATTGTGAAACGATCTTGTAATTTATGACACTGCGTTAGTGCATCGGCATATAAACCATAAAAATCACTATCACTAATTAATGATGTGGCGTCTGGAAAGGTGATTAATGTTGGTTCATCTTCCATTTCTAATCGATTCAAACCATCTTTAAGCCCTTTAAACCCATTATTACCAACCTCTTGGAGCAAAATTGGAGCTACGGAATTATTAGATATTGCCGTTGCATAGGTTCCAACCGAAACAATATAACAAGGTCCTCCTCCATTGGCAAAATACATTTGCATATTATAATACATTTTAAAATGTGAAGGCGATGTTGGTTGTGTTACAACAACCTCTTGGTTACTTGCTCCTGGATTTACGATGTTTACACCTATTGATGTTTCATCTTCTGCATAGCCAAAATAAGTTTCGTATTCCAACATGGATGTGATACGAGTAGGATCCATCACGAGGTCATCATCTTCTTTCTTTTTTGCTTTTTCCGTATAACCAATAAATGCCGGAATTGCAGTTTCAACTTGAGCTACAGACGGAGGAAACTTTACAATCTCCTCGATATAGACTCCTGGTGTTTTGTAATTTGCCATAATTTTAAATGTTTAATTTTGTTTTAAATAAATATTTCAGAATAGTAATCATTGCCCTCTTTTTTCACAACTCTAAACCTTGGGTTTGGGAAGACATAATCATCTGGATTTGTAGCGGGAGGTTCTAGACCGCTAGCGTTAAAATCGTCAGTTTTTATTTCTATAAAGCCATTTTTTGCAGACCACTTTTGGTTATTTGTTGTCAACTTTACATTATCTGATAAACTTATATACCTCCAAAAGGTTTTTCTATTTATAAAACTTAAAGTAAATATTGGTGGTGTGGCTAAAGTGAATTGTTTGATATTACTAGGATTGCTGTTATCAAATTCCAAAATATGATTAGCATTGTCGCCTTTCGCCGATAGCCTAACGTATCCTATTATGTTATTCTTTTTTTTCTCCTGAATGCTATCTGTAAGTAAAGCTGAAACTTGATCTGTCTTTTGTTGAAGTGTTAAATTTTCATCCTCCTCAATAAGCTGAATAATGTGTGCCAATGAAAATTGACTTTTTGAAGTATTTATCGCAGATTCTTCCTCACTAAGTGTGCGAAGTAAATCTTGAGATGCTTTAGTATTTAATAAAAAACGATTATCAATCGAGCCCCCATTATTATCAAAAATATTTTCAAAATCCGCAGCTTGACCATTGGGTACTTGGTTTGAAAAAAGATATAATCTGTTTTCATTTATATCTGCCAGTTCTGTATAGTTATAAAAATAAGCATCCGTAGTTTGAATCTCAAAAGTGAAAGTGGTGTTGTTATCCAAAAAAATCAATGGGGTATATTTACCTCCATCTTCCAAGGCGGCAATCAGCAAACTAAAGCCCTCCTTGTTAGATCGTAGCAATATCCGGTGATTTTTAAATAGGTTTCTAATAGAAGCATTAGGTATTATCTTTAAATAATCGTTTATAGCATATTTTTCTAATGCGTTTTCTTTTTCTTCATCACTCAACAACTTATCATCAACCAAGACAGGGAGAAATTTCTTTCCCCCACTATCCAAAAAATAACCATGGTGGATATTTACGGTAAAGAGTGTTTTATAGAACATACTACTTGTTTTTAAAATTATGGTTCACTTCGGTAATCAATTCGCCTTTTTCAAATACGTAATCGCGCTCTATTTTCAATAAAGTAATCTTGTATATTACAGATGGAAATTGCTTGCCCCCGAGTGTTCCCCAAATAAAATTGAGTTCCTCGAACGTTGGTGTGTAGAGTCTTATAATAAATTCAAAGTCTTCTACTTGCATCAAATCGCCCTGGCGCACGAAGTTTGTATTATCTTGGGTAAAGACCTTTTTACCTTGAAAAAATTCAATAATTTTTGTGAGGTTTTTTAAAGCTTCCTCATATCCAGAATTTATACTACTAAAAAGTATATATAAGTTTAAATTAACTTTTGGATTCCTATAATTTACTTCCGAATTCTTAATGTAGTTATTGGATATATTTTTGAGAGCAAATTCCTCCTGAATATTTATTAACGATAAAATAACAATATTGCCATTGCCCCCTTCCTTATCCATTTCTATGGCTGCAATATTTTCTAAAGAGACCAGTTTATCGTCCTTAAAATAAGCGTCAAGCTCTTCTTTTACAATCTTAAGCACCTCAAAAATCATAACATCCGTTGTTTTTTTATTGAATTTTTAATGCTTAGGGGGAACGGAATATTTGAAACTAACAAGTTATTTATTATAAAGGAATTTATCAATCCCCATTTTTGGGGATTTATAGATTTTATAATGGAAAGAATATAGGTAAGACATTAAAATTGCAAGTAAAATACTCTAGAAAATTATTGAGTAAAACAATCTTAATTCGCAATCACGATTTACAAATTAAATCTACGAACTCGTTTAAACTATTTCAATTGCTAATGCTTTTATCTTTTTAAAAAGAGCCGAAAAAATGATAGGATATTACTTTTCTTTTGAAACCGAAAATATTAGTCTTTTGCTACTTATTACAATATTTTTAGCCTACTGTTTAATCATCAGCACCCAATATACTTGCTATTCTAGAAAGAAGTTGATATTTCTCCATGGGTGCTAATTCAACATTTAAATATTTGTTTAATAAATATTTATTGGTGGCTAAAGCATTGCCTTAATCAAAACCCAAAACTAAACTCCCTTCAGACGAGGTTAATTCTATTTTAGTTATGGTATGGTTTTCATCGCTTATTGGTATCATTTTACCAGTATATTTTATATTTCCATCGGCTCTTTCAATGGTGAACTCTATATTAAGTCCATTAAAACTACCCGAAAGCAGATTATTTTTTCTGTTAGGGTCTGTTGGATGATTAAGTTCTGCACCTTCAAAAACACCAGATTCAACATTTTTGTTATCACCATCTGGCTGCAAATCGATACTGTAATCTTCAAAACCCTCTACTGGCCAAGTCGCCGCAAATGCTGGTATAAATATTATTGCAGCTAACGTTTCTGCTCCACATGCTACAATAAGACTTGCAACTACAACTACTAATGATTTTTTAATTGAATTAAACGTTTCCATATCTCTAAATTTTAATTGATTAATTATTCTTTAATTTCTTCTTTTATATTTAAAACAAGTCTGTCCATTTCATCTTCTACTTTATCAATTGCAACATTTAGACCTAAAGTTGAATTTTCAGAGTCTCTTATTATCTCTTTTTTTAATTTTTCGCGCTCTTTCTTTATTTTCTGACTTGCTCTATAAGCTATAATTTTTTTTCTAACGTTATTGAGTTTTAGTACGTGTTTTTTATGAATATCATTTAAAATTCCAGTATAAATCGATTCTAAATCTGCACCATAAATTTTACCATAAACCGATTGAAAACCTAAAAGGTACTTTTCCCTATTATCATTTAAATCAATAAAAATTTTGTTGTAGGCATTTATAGTGTTTTCTAATTCTTTAAAGTATGCTTCGTTTTGTAAAGAAAGGCTAATAATATCATCAAAAGCCGTTTGTACATCCTTAGCTCTAACTAGATAGGCATTCATTTTTTTTGAAATAAAACTAAGCTGTTCATTTTTGGCTTCCAAAATCTCTTTTGCATGCAGCTTTTTTATTAGGCTTTTCATGTATTCTTTGCGATGTGAGTTACTTTTAATCAAAGCCTTTTCAATAATGATATGTTCTTTTTTTGGAATTTTTCCGTCGTTTAAATTTTGAAAGTATACGGAGACTTCATAAATCCCGCTATCTATGTCTTCCATCAATTCACCAAAGATTACAATTTCTGCCCTAATGGTTTTTAATTTACCTACGGCATCTTCTGGTAAACTCTCAACACTAGAAATGGCGTTTTCCATGTTTTTATGTACTACAATCAGGTTATGGTTTCGGCGTTGTAATACGGTGTATTTATCTAATTTTATAAGCTCGGTTTCAAAATCGTCTGTTAACTTTTCGGCAAACTTTTCAATGTTTTCACTACTGGTTTTAAAATCCCAGACGTATACATTTGTATTAGTATTTTGAGCACTCGCATATGTTAATAGCTGCATAGCAACAAATACTACAACAACACTCCATTTTTTAAGAAAGATTTTAAATTTATTCTTCATGATTTTACTCCAGATTTAAAAATTGCATTCTATTGGTACTTCCATATCGTTTTTTGTTATGAACGTGTTGGTGGTGCATTTCTTTGCTCCCCTTTTCAAATCAAAACGGTGACTACTATTCTTCTTTGTTACACTAACCGTTATAAAAACTCCAGATTTATTAATAATATTAGCTTGTTTTCCGTCTACAAAAATATCTGCATTCATCATTTTTGAAGGCACAATCAATTTTACATTATAGGTAATTGCTTTTAAAATATTAGTGTTGATCAATTTATTCGACTTAAGCGTTAAATCCTTATTGGTATTAGATATTTTAGCTACTTGGGCGTTAAATTGCATTGAAGCTGCATGGGCATCAGGACATTTTGCTAAATCTCTTTCTAATTGCGATTTAAGCTTATCGAGGTCGTTTATTTTACTTTGTTGATTGGTCAATTGATCTGATAATGCTGCAATGGTAGTCTCAAAATTCTGAATAGAATCTTGTAGTTTATGTGCTTTTTCTTTGCTCGCTTTTATTTCAACACCAAAAAGACTAATCTCTTCTGAATTGGTTATTAACAGTTTAAGTTCGCTTCTAAACAGAAGAAGCGCTAGTACCGCAAATATGGCCCAGATTAATGTTTTGTAAGGGAAATTTTTGCCTTCCATAGTTTTTTAGTTTTTATAATGATGCTATTAAATCTTCATTTATATTCAATTTTTTTTCAGCTAAACCTATATCTTTTAAAAATTTATTTGAAAACAATTCAGCCATATCATCACTTAATAAAGTGCTTCTACAAGCTTTCCATTCGTTAATTTTTGTTGCATCAAACATATGGTTTACCAAATCTGGAAAAGCCCAGTCACTACTTTTTCCCCAATGGATAGTAAACGGAATATTGTTTTGTTTTAAAACCTCAATCATTCGTCTTGAAAACTCTGTTAAACTCATAATCTTTCTGGTCTTTTTCCAGAGTACACCATCAATTTCTAACATACAGGTTACAGGA
>Ga0114956_1000025_pt1 | contig 71181 bp, 64 predicted proteins | sample MaitaG_FD_87304 | JGI IMG/M metagenome (GOLD analysis project Ga0114956, IMG submission 87304) | Marine algal microbial communities from Maine, USA - Maine_Asex2 metaG | ecosystem: Host-associated > Algae > Red algae > Unclassified | place: Maine, USA | collected 2015-01-05 | reverse complement strand
TGAATTCCATGAATGGCAGAGTGAAGCGCAAATGTCGGGCAACAGTGGAGTGGATCTTTACGCTGACTGGGTGGATCACAAGAGTGCGGGTGCAGATGATGCTCATCAACTAACCGAACGAATAAGCTCAGTTCTGAAATCTGTTGAGGCTGAGGACGATATCGTTCGCTACGCTCTCGCAAGGACTATTGATCCAACAGAGAATGCTGAACTTGCAGAGCGTTTCATGCAGGCCAGAAAGCTGTTTAATGAAAAACTGATCGCAAACGGTTTTGAATCAATCGTTGAATTTTTGCATCCCGATCAATATAACGACAACGCCACTCTGGCTGAAAATATTCTGTTTGGTGTGTCTAACGATGATGAGTTTTCCGCCAGCGGACTCACCGAACATCCGATACTGCGCGGGCTGCTTGAAGAATTCGGGTTAGCAGAAACAGTTGATAACGCTGCCATCAGTACCGCTACCACCATGGTCGAGTTGTTTTCAGATCTACCACCCGGACACGAATTTTTCGATCGCTACGGTTTTATCAATGCAGATAATCTTCTGGAATTGAAGCGTATATTAAGCCAGCTGGAAAAAGCCAATACTATTGATAAGCTGGCAGTCAATGACAGAAAACTCATCCGCTCGCTGCCATTTAAAGTCATCAGTGGAAGACACCGTATCGGTATATTGAAGGATGAGCAGAAAGAGCGAGTGCTTCAGCTTCGTGAGGCGTTTGCAGAAAAACTGGATGACGATGCTAGAGAGAAGATAGATTTCTTCTCTCTGGAAAGCTACAACCCATCGACCACTATTGCAGAAAACATCATATTTGGCCGAGTGGTATACGGTCGATTGGGCGCGGAGACCAAGGTCTATAGTCTCTTACTTGAAGTACTTCAGGAACTTGATCTAATGAATCCGGTTCTTGAGATAGGTCTGGCAGCGCCGATGGGACTCGCGGGTAGCCTGTTACCCACATCGCAGCGACAAAAACTGATACTCGCCAGAGCACTGATCAAACAGCCTCGTGTGTTAGTGATAAATGAAGGCCTGAGTGCGCTGGATACCAAGGAAATCCGCAGGATACTTGAACACGTCAAGGAAGATTATCCGCAGCTTAGCCTTGTCTGGGTAGACAATCAGGCTCGATTCAAGAAGCTCTTCGATCGCGCAGCATTTCTTCAAGCTGGAAAGCTGGTGAAAGTGGAGGAACTTGCTGAGACTATTAAGGAGAGTACGCCAGCCAAAGAAACCGAGGGCACGCCAGAGCACATCGAGGATGATCAGGATCCGGAGGATCGTGAAGATACAACGGTTAGATCAGCACTATCGGTTGAAGATGATGAAAAACTTGAGATGTTCAAGCGCATACCGCTCTTCAGGTTTCTGGACAACGCACACTTACTGCTTCTGGTCAAAAATTGTGACGCTGTGAACCTTGAAAAAGGTGAACGTCTGTTTGATCAGGGTGATACCGGAGACGCACTTTATATTATCGTTGACGGGACAGCCAGCATACTCATCTCAGATGGAGATCATGAGAATAAAGTTCGCGACTGTGGAGTCGATGAAGTGATTGGTGAGATGGCTTTGCTCGCTGATGCACCCCGGACAGCCTCGGTTGAGGCAGCCACCGAACTCGCTGTATTGCGTTTGAAACGCGAGGTATTCATTGACATGCTTCGCTTGAACGGAGAACTTGGTTATCAGATCCTGCAGGTAATCGTTGAGAGATTTGCCGACACCAATAAAAAAATGGCTAACCTGATTAAATCATGATTAACTATATATCATCAGATTTGGACAATAACGTATCGCGCATGGAAGGCCAATGAAAGAGTGCAGCTATGAGTATTGAGTCTGAGTACGAACTATTCAGTCAGATAGAACTGTTTGAGGATCTTGACCCCATACAACTCAAACGTCTGATATTTGTCAGCCAACGTTATCAGCTAAACGCGGGGGAATATCTTATCCGCCAAGGCGATATGGATGGTAACGTTTTTGGAGTGCTGGAAGGTGAGCTTGATGTCCTGCTCGAGAGCCCCAATGGTGAAGTCAATATTGCTCAGCATGGCCATGGCGAACTGGTCGGTGAGATGTCGGTGATATCCGGCGAACCCAGAAACGCCTCCGTACGTGCAAGTTCACCCTGTGAAGTGATTGGTTTCGAGCGTGATAACTTCATCAAGACGGTTACCTGTTGTCCAAACACTGCGTTGAAGATGATGCGGATTTTGACCACTCGACTGGCAAAACAGAATCAGCAATTGGTCGCCCTGTCCAAAAAGCAGATAGATTCCTGACATCGCAAATATAGTCGGATTGTTCCTGATGGAAACTGACACGGTCAGAACCAATCAGGCTAAATCCTTACGCGGACACCCACTCAAGCACTAACAAGCTGATACTACGCCGCAATCAAACGGCTCCATCACTGCCCTGCCACCCTCTTCTTGAAGATACTTCATATAGTTCAATGGGATTCAAACGACCTCGTAGAATCTCGCTGCCCATTTCTTTAAAGATGAATCTTTCCTTGCTACATAGCTCCATTGTGCGCAATGAAACAAGATTTGAGGTTTCATACTGCTTGCTGAGCTCCTGTAATCTGGCAGCAATATTCACGTTATCGCCGTAAACGGTATAGCTCAATCGATCGGGGGTTCCTACGAAACCACCCACCACTGATCCCGTATTGATGCCGGCCCTAGTCGACAACTTCAGCCCCCCTTCAAACTGGTATTTACTCAGCATCTGCTGAATTTCGAGAGCAGCTGATACTGCACTACTCGCATGATCTGAATCATGACCCGGTAAATTGAAGCTTGCGAGGATGGCATCACCCTGAAACTGGTTGATCACACCACGGTTCCGTTCAATGGGTTCTGATATGACACGGAAATACTCATTCAGTGTCGCGATCAGTTTTTCCGGGCTAAGCTGTTCTGCTAGAGAGGTGAACGATACAAGATCCACGAACAGGATAGTTGCTTCACGTGTTTCGGTTTGTGTATCTATCAGCGGCCCATCTGCGGTTGCAATCTGACTAGCGACGCTTTCGGGCACAAAGAGCGACAGATTACCTGCCGTGTTTTTTTCGATGATGGATCGAATCAACAAGTGCCTGCCTCTCGCAATAGCAACTGTCAGTATTGCTGTGACCACCAGAATGGAAATGATCTTGTCCAGCTCACCACCAATCAGCACCTTGTTTGATGTCAGATACTCTACATAATCACGAGTGATAGATGACATGCCTGCTTCATCCATAACGGCAAAACCTAGCAACAGTGACCAGCCTGCAGCTCCAACAAGTCCTGACAACAATACAAAGCCAGGCTCAAATCTCAAAGCACGAAGCGATATGAAAATAAAGACATATAAAAGAGTCGGTGCTTTAAGGTAGAAAGACGGAGGTTGCATGTACTGAAGGTGGAACGAAAAAATCAAGCCAATCAACAACCCCATATCCACCAGAACAGACAGCACCAACATCCAGACTGACAAGCTGCCCTTATAGGATAGGTAAAGTCTGACACAGGTGAACAGGCAATAGGCAGTAAGAAAAAACGGCACGGGCTCGAATTCTGCCCCACTGGGTAAAGTATTTGGAGCTGCTAAATAAAGAATGGAGAACAGGACAAGAATAGTCAGCTGTATCCAGCCAATCAAACGCTCGCTACTGTTCTGCTGCAATTCGATGGACAAACGGATTTTCTCTGGTAGCGCAGCGTAATCCTCGCCGCTGGTTAACCAGTCTCGCCTTGACTTCAGGTACGCCGTGCGTGGCTGTTTTCTCATCGAGGCGACAGATTCCGTGCTGCCGATTGTTGTTTCAACTCTTTGGATGCTGCATAGAAACCACCATCCTCACCATCCACGAAATGCAGATGCTGGCTGGATTCAAGATCAAGCAGCAAACAGGTTATTTGTGCCTGCTTTGTTTCAAAGGAACCAAAATCCAGTTCGCCGGCTGCATGCATCTCCTCAAGCAACTGGCGTATGTCACTTACCTGCTCACCCGTACAATCGAGCACCATGCGCAGTACATCATCAAATTTGCAGTAGTCACTGTTCTTGCACAACTCTTCACGATAGACCACTGCATCGTAGCCACCACCACTAAGGTCAAACCGTTCAAGCGCCCAATGAATCAGTGATTTGACATAGAGCTCAGCTATACGCAGCCAATAAGACTTACCCGCACGACTCACTTTAGCTTCCGCAGCAAGTCCCTTCGGTGGCCATTTGAATTTCAATGAATTTGCCGTAACAGGACTTGCCTGACTCAACTCATTTCCAATAATACGGGTGAGTCTTTCCAGGAACACAGACAGCGTGTGCTGACGACTCTGAAAGTTCTGAGCCAATGGTTTAACGAGCAGACACAGTATCTTGCCCCGTTGCGTATCCAGTGGTTCCCAGCGGCACGACAAACCAGTAAGGTCAGGTGGGCCAGGCAACGTATATTCAGCCACCAGATATTGCTCTGCAGTGTTTGTTGCCTTGATCAAATCATCGGCAAGTTCAACACCGCCGCCACCGAACATGGCAAAGCTGTTTCCAGGCGAGACTTCATAACGCGCTACAAGTACATCAGTGCCACGTTCCATTACATCACCCACGGGTACAAAGCCTACTCTCAAGTCCAGATCAAAATCGTCTCTGGCAAGTGTGCGTGTCCGGACCAGAGCGGCTTCAACTACCTCTCGCGCACCGGGTTCTATCAACATTGTCGCGCCATCGCCACCAAAGACAAAAGGCCAGTCCCGACAACCAGTAGCATTCTGTACTGCACAGATGGCACATCCGCCAATCATGTTGACATCTTTGTACCTTCCTGCCTCGACCGCCTTCGTAGAACCTCGAATATCGGCGATAACAATAATCCAGTTGTTGGGAGCAGGAAAGAAATTTTCCTCATCAATAACGCCAACGAACTGTGAAATACAGGGAATCTGCCTGAAGAAATCAGAACTCATGCCTCCCCCCCTGTGCCCTTCTGATTGTTCACCATCAGTCCAGTTTCAAATCCAGTAGTTGCAACTCGCTATACAGATGATCTATTTCACGGGGAGCAACGCGCTGGCTAACATAATAGCGTGACACTGGAAGCTCCTCACGAATAGCGTTCCCTACAGGATTTTTGACAAACCGTGCATCTGCTGCCAGCACCGACGCCGTTTCTGGTAACAGGATATTAGCTAATGTGGGCGCAGCCGCTGCGAACAAATCGGAGTCACTGGCATATTGAAGGTCAAACCACAGCACGTTTTCCCCTTTACTCTTGATTGAAAAAAACAACAGACACTGGCGCTCATCCACCTTTAGCAATATTGGATCCAAGGGTAAACCGCGCATGTCATCCAGTATCTGACGTTGATAATCGGGCAACTGCTCGCGAATAGTGGCGAACTCCCTGACGAGATGAATATCCGAATTGGCTTTAGCGGATTTCTCCCACAGGTAACGGTGGTCTTCCAGCACGTTGAAACCCAGCGATTCAACAATTCCCAAAGGCTTTCTTGAGTTCGTTAGTGTCGAGTATGTCAACTCGGGATTCTCTATGGCCGACAGCAGCATATTCCGCCCCAGTCCGTGTCCTCTCAGGGATTTATCCAGATACCAGGAACTCATGCTGACCATACGCTCGCGGCGTAAACTATCCGCTTCATCGCCTATCAATCGATCGGAGTAGACCATGCCACAGTATCCCAGTATCTGTGCTTTGTATTCCACGACTCGGCCAAAATCCGGCTTGTCGTCCAACCACCCATAAGTCATGAGCTGCCGCCATCGTGCAACGGGGATCCTGGCGTTCATTCTGGTGTGCAACAGCGTACAGATCGCGTCAACATCACCCGGCATGGCCGCTCTGATTACCGCCTTCATGACAAACCTCCTTCCGGGCTGAACACTGTACCGGGTTGCCACCACTGTGCGCCTGAGTGTTCGTCGATAACACTGACCAGTCGTTCGCAGAACTCCCAGCCCGCATCATCAAGATCAATATGGTGCGTGAGAAAACCCGTTGGTTCATGCGCATCGACAGAACCCGTACGGCGAGATTGCAAATGTGCAGTCAACTGGTCCAGTGTCTTGGCCTCACCCGCAAAGTGCGGCCCACCCTTCCAGCGAATCGGATCGCAATGAGCGTTGATCTGATTCAATCCGGGGACGGATTCACTGGCCGTACGTGGTCCGAAAGCTGATATGGCGCAATAGTGACGAGCCGCAATGGCACCAAACAGTGCAGGGTCTATTCGGTTCCAGGGTGGCACGAGTACAGGCAGAAAATCGTCACTGAACAGATCTTCAAGGATAACTCTGCCCTTATCCAGATCATCAAGCACCGCACCATGCCCCCTATGGAGCCCGATCTCCCATGCTCCCAGACCCTGACCTCGCGGTGCATGGTTGATATGAGCATAACCGTGCTGAGCAACCTGTACATGAGCCGCGTTTGCAATTTCCAACTTGAGTGAGCTGTTCACATTGGCCGGAATAACCGCGAGCAGCAAACCGCTGGTTGACGTCATACTGATCAGGCGCTCAAGTTTCGGACCTGGCGATATCGCGTCATCATCTCTCCACCATAGCGTGGCTGTTCTTTCCTGCGAAATCCACGCATCAAGCTCTTGCTGCAACAGGATCCAGGGGTCTGTAGTCTTCAACGTTGAGAATCACTCACTATGGCAATGAATTAGCGCGTTCGTTCGTGCGTGCGTTCGTGCGTTCGTGCGTTCGTGCGTTCAATTCAGTTTGTCGTGACTTGCGATTTCAGATCAACCAGTTCTCTGAGAATCTCTGCAGTGCGTTCCGCACCGTTCATCTGCGTGGTACTGTTCACAGGTGTTTCAGTAGCCAATACTTTTAGAATAACCGCCGCCAACCGCTGAGCGCTCAGGCTCTGTTCATCTAAAACAGACGCTCTACCCAGAACACCCATACGCGTGGCTCTATCTGTTTGCTCGGTCTCTCCATGCGCACTGTAAGGCACCAGAATGCTGCGACAACCCGCTTGAAGCACATCGTTGACGGTGTTGTAACCCGCCTGAGAGATCGATAGCCCGGCCAACTGAAGGATGCCGGTGAAATCTTCTCTGAATCGCTCCAGCACGATGTTGTCAGGCGCCATGGACAGTAACTCCTCAAACTGATCTGCAGGCATGTTGGGGCCGGTTATCACACACCAGGAATTGATCTGAGGCAATAACGCCGCAGCGCCCAGCGCCGCACGTATCAGGTCGAAACCCACTGCACCACCACCGGCAGAAACAACAATATCGAAGCGCTGCACATCAGCTGTCGCAATGGGCGCTGATACCAGACCGGTGTAGATTATTTGATCGGCAATCTCAGCAGTACGTGAAAAACTATCATCCAGCGCTGTTGCTTGTGGGTCACCATGCACCAGCACCTTATCAAAATGCTGCTTGATCAACGCCACAGTCTGTTCATCGCGTCCAGGCTTGGTACGGCGCTGAACGACGTCACGTACCGACGTTACCAACACCGGGCGTACCGGTGATGTCGCTTCAACAAGCGCTATCAACGGCAGCAGCTCAAAGCGCATCTGACGACGACCAAACGGAAAAGCTTCCAGCACAACAGCGTCCGGTTGAACGCTGGTGTAGACCTCCAGCAATTGCTGACAGCGCCGGGCACGGAAGTGGTCATCTATCGGCTTGTTATCGCTGTTCACCATGACACTGAAATCACTACCCCGTACCGCTATTGAAGGTAGACGGACATGCGTTACACCCGGCACTTCAAACCCGTCATCGATGACGCCACCGGTTACCAGTGTCACTTGAAAACCATTTGCGTGCAGTGCTGTGGCAATCCTGCATGCCCTCATCAAATGCCCCAGACCCAACAGGTGCTGCACGTAAAACAGCACCTTGATGTCTCTGCCATGCATCATCGTGTATCGCCACCCCATTGATCAGCGAACAACGCCACAAGTTGCTCAATACTTTTATGATAGTCCAGTGTGCTGCGCACCTTTTGCTGGGCAGCAACACCAAGCCTATGACGCATTTCGGGATCACTGATAACATCACTCAGGCGCTCTGCCAGCTGTTGTGCATTATCGGTAGGCACAAGAAACCCGTTCTCACCATCGTCTATCAATTCAGGTACGGCGGATATATTGGTAGAGATGCACGTCAACGCCTGGCTGGACGCTTCAACCAGCACATTGGGCAGCCCGTCACGATCACCGTCGTCTGCCACTCGACAGGCCAGTGCAAAAAGATCAGCTGCCTGATAATGAGACAACACTGTTGTCTGATCTACTGCACCGAGCCATTCAATTTTGTCATCAATCTCTAATTCTTCAGCCAGGGCTTGTAACACGTCCAGCTCTGTACCTGCGCCAATGTGAACAAACCGCCAATGCAGTTGTGGCGGCAGCAATGCCAATGCGTGCAACAAAGTGTCATAACCTTTTTTGACTACCGCCCTGCCCACACTGAGTATGACAACAGGCGATCCGACAATCGATCCATCGTTACTTGAAGCCACTCGCCCAAAAGCCGGAAACCTGTCCAGGTTAAGCCCGTGATAACTCAGGTATACACGTTCAGGATCTGCCGCCAGTGATTGCAGGTGACGATGACCCGTACCCGTACAGGTAACCACCCAACGTGCGCTGGCCAGCTTTTCTGTGATCTCCCAGTCAGGGGACGTCCAGATATCCTTGGCATGAGCTGAAGCAACCCAGGGCACTCCCAGCAGCTCACTGGCATAGCGTGCAACAGAGGCAGGCGTGTGAATAAAGTGCGCGTACAACATCCGGCCGTCTGCAGGCCACTCGGCAGCCAGCACTGCAGCCTGCCCAAAACGACGCAGCCGATTACGAGAAAAGTCTCGACGCAAATCGATCAGAAAATGCATAAGTGCTTGGAGGAAACCAGGCTTTGTCATAACAGCCAACAGACTCTTGACCACTCGCATTGGCGACTGATGCAAATACTCGGGAAGATAGTTAACCGCCGCTGCGATGTCATCATGGATTGGATGCCGCCGCGAATCAGTTGGATGGCGCAGCGACACAAACTCAAGCTCCATGCCCACAAGCTCAAGCCCGTGCAATTCCTGTGCAATGAAGGTTTCTGACAATCGTGGGTAGCCCTTCAACACCACAACAAGCTTGCCAGGTAGACGCGTCTGCAACTTAGTCACCTGGCTGATCCCTATGTATTGATCTATTGCGACAGATACTGCCTATGATGTGGGACAAGTTCGTCAATCCATCCAGCGTGAACGCTGATGCACGCTCAGAGGGCCGCGGACGGTTCGGTAACTGGCGCAGTGCATTGGCCATCTTGACAGGATCATCAGCCTCCTCTGGCAGTAACATATCAACCATGCCCAGTTCAGCCGCTCTCTGTGTACGCAGCAGTTGTTCTTCCCGTGGTGTAGTGCGGGGAATGATGAGCGCTGGTTTATCGAATGAGAGTATTTCGCAAAAGGTGTTGTAGCCGCCCATGGATACAACCGCCTTGGCACTGGCTATAAGCTCTTCCATACGCGAATCAAAATCGATGACTTCGATACTGGGAATGGATTCGCCCTTCAACAGAAACTCGCTGCGTTCTCTGGCGGGCATGTAAGGCCCTAGCACAACCAGTGTCTGCAGTGTCAGCTGAGCGTCTGCTGCATAGGCAGCAAGGACTCCCCTTATCAGAGCAACTCCATCCCCGCCACCACCCGTGGTTACCAGGATATAGTCACCCTGCTGCTTGTTGGTCGACAAATTATCATGCAGTGCCTGCCGCTTTAGAAAACCGACAAATCGCGTCTTGTCACGAATGCTTTGCGGGATGTCTAACCCTGTCAGAGGATCATAAAAATTCTCAGGCCCATAAACCCAGACATGATCGTAGTACTGATCTATCTTTGATATGAGCTCCTTGCGCTTCCATTCGGCCGCCAGCAAACGCGGTGAATCCATGACATCACGCAAACCCAGAACCGTGGTTGTTTTACAGGATTTCAGGTAAGCCAATGTACCAATGATCTCTCCCTGCAGACCCATCGGCTCCTTGTCCACAATAAAAATATCCGGCTGAAAAGTCTCTGCTGTGTGCCGGATAATGGACTCACGCATTCTGATGGTCTCGCCAATATCAATATGCTGAACCAGAGAGGTGTATTCACCATTGCGTAGTTTTATGACACTGGGAATCTTGACAAAATCGACACGAGCCCTGAAGTCGAACGCGCCAGCAATCGCCGACCCCGAAATAATCAGGATACTCAGACCACTGTAGTGCTCCACCAGAGCATGCGCAATGGTACGGCAACGACGCAAATGACCGAGGCCAAATGTATCGTGGCTGTACATAAGAATGCGTGCATCGTTCAACTGACTCACATCAACCAACCTGTAAGAAAAAGAATACTGACTTGCAGCTGGTCTGAGGCATTGAAGTCACCAAAGGTTCAATGCAGTTAATGCGCTGACAAGACATGAATTAAACGGGAATACGACACTGATGATGATGCAGGCGCTAAACGCCTGCATCACCTGCCATCATTTGTACGGATCAGCAGCGTCACGCAAACCATCACCCAGAAAATTAAACGCCAGTATGACCAGAATTACAGGCACTACCGGATAAAGCAACCAGGGATATAGTGCAATGATGTTGATACTGCGAGCCTCTGTCAGCAGGATACCCCAACTCGTGATGGGTGGCCGTAGTCCAATCCCCAGAAAACTGAGCGCCGTTTCACCCAGAATCATGCCGGGCACAATCAACGTGGCACTGGCAATAAGATGTGACATGAACCCGGGAATAAGATGCCGACCGATAATACGACTACTACTGGCTCCAAGCAATTGAGCCGCGACGACGTAGTCCTCCTCACGCAACGACAGTAGCTTTGATCGCACGGCACGCGCCAGACCGGTCCAGTCAATCAACCCCAGTATCACGGTGATGCCCACATAGACCAGTAATGGGCTCCACGTCAGCGGAATGATAGTAGCCAACGCCATCCACAACGGAATACTGGGAATGGACTGCAGCACCTCGGTAATACGCTGAACGATCATGTCAAAGATGCCACCGCGATAGCCGGCGATACCCCCTATAACGATACCCAGCAAAAAGCTCATCGTGACGCCAAGAATACCGATGGTCAGTGAGATTCGAGCACCATAGATAGTTCGCGACAAAACATCACGCCCCAACCGGTCCGTACCCAAAACAAACAAATGACCATCCTGGGCAGGACAAACCAGATGCAGGTCAGTCTCAAACAGGTTCCAGAATCGGTAAGAGTCTCCCCTGCAGAAATATCTCAGCGTCTGGACATCTGCCGTGTTGTCCGTGTAGTTGCGCTTGAGCGTGGTCATATCCAGCGTCATCTCCTGCCCATAAACGAACGGAGCCACAAGCTTGCCTTCATTAAAAATGTGGATTGATACGGGAGGCGCGTAGATAAATTCCGTGTTGCGCGTATGTAGATTGTAGGGCGCCAGAAACTCGCTGAACAGAATCGAAAAATACGTGAGTACCAGAAAAACGCCCGACGCCAGCGCTAGCCTGTGTTGCTTGAAATACCACCACATCAGCTTCAGCTGAGAGGCATGAGCCATCGGCCCGGCAATGTCGTTGTCGCGTTCTACATCGTAAGGATCGTAGGGTGCGTCTGAAACATAGTGCTCCAGTGGGGCACCCGGGTTTGACAAGGGTGAGTTCATTGGTGCCGTCCTGCACCAAAGCGTATTCGCGGATCGAGAATAGCCAAGGCAATATCGGATACCAGCACACCGATAACGGTGAGGAAAGCCAGAAACATCAGAAATGAACCCGCCAGGTACATGTCCTGACTCTGTAACGCCTGAATCAGCATGGGCCCCGTCGTTTCCAGTGACAGTACAATAGCCGTGACTTCAGCACCCGATATGACGGCCGGCAGGATTGAACCGATATCAGAAATAAAGAAATTGAGCGCCATGCGTAACGGGTACTTGAGAATAACTCGCCTTGGGTGTAGTCCTTTGGCACGTGCCGTTACCACGTACTGTTTTTTTAGTTCGTCCAGTAAATTCGCTCGCAAGCGTCGTACCATTGCAGCTGTTCCGGCAGTACCAATAATCAGTACTGGTATCCACAGATGCTCGAGTATGGAGACGAACTTGTCCCACGACATTGGCTCGTTCAGATACTTCAGGTCCATCAGGTGACCTATGGAAGTACCGAACCAGACATTAGCCAGATACATCATGACAAGCGCCAGGATGAAGTTAGGTACGGCGATACCAATCATGCCGACAAAGGTCAGACCGTAGTCGCCCCAACTGTACTGGTGAGTTGCCGAATAGATACCGATGGGAAATGCAACGAGCCAAGTGAACGTGATGGTAACTACCGAGACCACTACCGTCAGCCAGAGTCTGTCACCCACCACTTCATTCACTGGCAATCGATACTCGAAGGAGTATCCGAAGTCTCCCACCAGCATGCCACTGAGCCAGTGGAAGTAGCGCACCACCATGGGCTCATCAAATCCGTATCGCTCTTTGAGCAGTTCTATCTCGGCAAGATCAGCAGTTTCCCCCATGGCTCGCAATTCTGAAACATGGCTTTCAAAGTAGTCGCCTGGTGGCAATTCAATAATGGTAAAGACCAACGCCGAAATAATCAGCAGCGTTGGGATCATGGTGACGATCCGCCAGAGGATATAGCGCAGCATGGTTAGTCTTTGTCCTCTAGCCAGAACGTATCCGGCATATACACGCCCAGATAGCTGGTCGGTTGAAAGCCGATCACGGCCTCATCCGGAATATTGCGTAACCGCGATGTTCTTGCTACGGGCTGCAGTCCGCCATTGACGGTTCCGATCGAAAAAACCTGATCGGCGTGTATCGCCAGCATCTGATGCCAGATATCGGCTCGCTGCTCAGTGGAGGTCGTCATCATCCATTGATCATGCAGTTGTTCAAGCTCCTGCACCTTGGGCATGGTCGCCGGGCTACCCTGATTTTTAGCTGACATATTGTACAAACCCCAGACCGGCCATTGCAGCTGAGAGTCACTGGTAGGCGATAGCTGTGACGGTGGCATGTCTGCCGAAGGCAAACCATTATCCAGCCCCTGCCAGACTGACATCAATACATCACCACCCGTGACACGGCTACGAAAAATATCACGCTGTGAGCTACGCACAAACAAAGCTATGCCGATAGCCAGAAAATGGTCAGTGATCAGCTCGAGTACATCGGTCTCCAGCGTTTGCTCACCGGCTGATTCGATGGTTATGTTGGCTTCACGCCCGTCGGGCAACAACCGCTTGCCTTTGTCATTCCGTTGATCCAGGCCGACCTCATCCAGCAGACGGTTAGCCTGATCGGGATCATAACTGGCCCAGGCTGATGCGTATTCGGGCTTGAACAGCGGGCTTTCCGGCAATACGGTATCGGCGCTCTCCCGAGCTAGCCCGTAATACAACACCTGATTGATTTCGCGTCTGTTGATTGCCAACGACATGGCCCGACGCACACGTACATCTCTGAACAAAGGCTGCCATACTGCGTCCCGGCAATTGAGATTGGGAAACAATGCAACGCTGGACCCTCGAGAGCGTCGCCATAAAGACACCTTGATCGGAAAGCGTGATTCGGATTCCTTGATCAACGTGTAGTCCGGTAAGCTGATGCCCGCAGTTTGCAGGTCGCTTTCACCGGTTGCCGTCTTTGCCGCTATGATTTCAGCAGAGCTGACATTGAGTACCATCCTGTCTACATAAGGCAATTGCCTGCCGTTCTCATCAACCCGGTGAAAATACGGATTACGCTCGAAGATAAATTGTGCGGACGGTGAATCAGTAGTGGGTCTCCAGGCTTCAAGCGTGGGCAAGTCAGGATTTTCAGGACGATTCTGACGAGACATTTTCTGATGCAGACCTACCCAGTCATCCACACGATATTGCTCAATGTAGGCTTCAAGCTGCTCAGGCGTCTGAAAATTCGCATGAAACTGCTTCATGTACTTCGCAGGTAACAACAGTACCTGTGGCAGAGGGGCAGCCAGCTTGCTGAGGAACAGCGGATTTGGTGTATCCCAACTGTAGCGGACCGTTAACGGGTCCAGTACTTCAAACTTTGCCAGCTTGCCACCTACTTTCAGACTGACTGGAGGACCACCACGCAATATCTCGGTGTTCATGACAACATGATCCCAGAAATAGCGGAAGTCCTCTGCGCTCAGCGGTTCGCCATCTGACCATCGATGGCCTTCACGAATGTGGAAGGTGAATATGCGACCCTCATCAATGGTGTATGACTCCAGTATATCGGCTTGCAATTCGAGCTTGTCGCTGTAACCGACGAGTCTGGAGTAGCTGTTGATGGGCACATACCGGATATCCTTTTGCCTGCCAATCAGTATGCGCAGCCTGCCACCGTGCTTACCGGGCACTCGCCCCATCGCCTGAAGGTTTATGACACGAGGATTGAGCGGCAGTCGATCTGCCAGTGGTGGTAATTCACCGGACGCGACTCTGGCATCAAGGAATGCAGCTTCTAGCGTCTCCGCTCGCAGTTTGACAGGTAAAGCAGTTGCAGCCAACAACCCTAGTAGCTTTCGGCGGGATATCAAATTCTGAGTTCTCCGATGTCTGCATGCCTGTTGGCCAGAACGAAGTGATCATCGCCCAGATCGATGGATGCCAGTTCACCCGGGGCAGTATCGACACGAAATGCGTCTGCCCACTGCAGCGACGAAGTGGCACTCGTCTCGCCGACGGCATCCAGATCCAATGCTCTGTCCAGATCAGGGAACGGCACCGCATTCATCAAGGAGCGAGTGTAAGGATGAACCGGGTTCTTCATAATCACCTCTCTAGGTGCCATTTCAACGATCTTGCCTGCCCACATGACGGCCACTCGATCAGCCATGTAATCGACTACAGCCAGATTATGCGAGATAAACAGATAGGTTAATCCCAGATCACGTTGCAGGTCTTTCAGCAGATTGAGTATCTGCGCCTGCACCGATACATCAAGGGCTGACACTGGCTCATCGCAAATGATCAACCCAGGTGCTATGGCGAGCGATCTGGCTATGCCTATGCGCTGGCGCTGGCCGCCTGAAAAACTATGTGGATAGCGCTGTAACGTGTTGGTGCCCAGACCCACTGCATCCAGTAACGACACGGTTGCCTCATTACGCTGTTTCAGTGTGCCGCGCTCGTGTATGTCAAACGGCTCGCGCAGAATATTACCCACGGTCATGCGCGGTGACAGCGACGAAATGGGATCCTGGAATACCATCTGAATCTTGGTTCTCAATGCCTGCAACTCATCACCACTGACATTCAGAACATCTACCGGGCCCGATCCATCGTCGAACACTGCCGTGCCGGTATCCGGGGTGACAGCACGCATCAAAATTTTACTCAATGTGGTCTTGCCACATCCGCTTTCACCCACCAGACCCAGGCACTCACCTCGCCGAATATCGAAGCTGACATCGTCTACCACCGGCACAGGTTTACTCGCTCCACGCACCTGCCAATCCTGCTTACGAGTGGCGAAGGTTTTACTCAGGTTCTTGACGGATAGTAAAATATCGGGTTTAGCCAGTGTATGTTGAGCAGGGGCTAAAAGCTTGTCCTGCAGGTTCTCGACGTTCGTGTCGATGTCTCGAAGCGGGGTAAGCCGTATCTCACTGTCCATACCGAAATTGGGTATCGCTGCCATGAGCCCCTTGAGATAGGGGTGGCTCGGAGAGCGAAAGATAGCATCGACAGGCCCAGCCTCCATGATGCGACCTCGATAGATAACAGAGACCTCATCCGCCAGATTCGCCACCACGCCCAGATCATGAGTGATCAACAGCACCGCCATCTTCAAACGTGATTGCAGCTCTTGTAACAGCTTGAGTATCTGGGCCTGAATGGTGACATCCAGCGCAGTGGTTGGTTCATCGGCAATCAGCAGAGCTGGCTCGCAGACCAATGCCATGGCAATCATGGAACGCTGACGCATACCACCAGACAATTCGAACGAATACATATCGAATACTTTTGCAGGGTCAGAGAATCCCACAAGACCCAGCATCTCTTCCACACGCTCGCGCTGCTCAGCAGGACTCAGTACCGTGTGTTCCCGGAGTACGTCGCAGATCTGATTGCCGATTGTGTGCAGGGGTGAAAATGATGTCATCGGTTCCTGAAATATCATACCGATACGCCGCCCCCGGATCGACCGAATCACACGACCATCGTGCGGCAGGCTGACCATGTCGCACTCGTCTTCACCGGCAAGCGAATCATTGAACAGCACACGGCCCTTGACGTCGGCAATGGCTGGTTGCAGACCCATGACGACCTGACTGATCACCGACTTGCCGGAACCCGACTCACCCACCAAGGCTGTCACTTTACCCGGCAAAACACGCAGGCTGGCGCCTTTGACCGCTTCGATACGACCTCCACCGGGCAACGGAAACGTAACGTGGAGATCTTCGATCCGCAGCAGATCGTGGTCAGAGCTCAACTCTTGCGGCATAGTATTTTCAAAAGCCAGGTTCCACACGCAGTAGACAGATGTGCCACGATAACATCTGCCTGCACGAGTTAGGTAAGCAAATCAACGTGAGCCCATGTCAGCCAAACTACGACTAACCCAGCGCCTCGAGCTGGCAACCGCTCTTCGCGAGCAAGGTGAGTACGCTCAGGCGCACGATATTCTTGATGGCCTGAGAGACGATCCGGACAATGAGGTGCTGGGCCACCGGACATCGCTTGGCTTACCCAGACGACTGCAGTCGGCGTATCTGAAGCTGTCGAAAGCTGCGAAAGACACGGTAGCGCGCGCAGGTTATCAATACCACCTGGCACCGCCGCCGGACACTCTGAGCAGATTTACACGTTTTTCCAGCATGGAACGTCGTGATATAGCCGCAGCGAATAGCCAGCCGGTGCCTCGTGCGCTGCACCAGATATGGATTGGCGATGCGCCGATACCCGCCGGTACGGAGCGCTGGCGTCGTCATGCCGATCAACACGGCTATGAGTACACGCTATGGCGTGAAGCTGATCTTGACGTTTTTGGAATCAGAGACAATCGCGTCTATCAAGACATGCTATCGCGTGGGGATTACCCGGGTGCAGTGGATGTTGCACGTTATCTTGTCCTTCAAAAACTGGGGGGCATATACCTAGACTGCGACTGGTACCCGGCGCGCGACGATCTCAGCTTTCATGATCTGATGCCTTTACTCGGTCTGAGCGTATTGGCAGAAGATATTCCACGTAATACCGGTAAGGGCGGATTGTTACTGGCCAATTCGTTACTGGCGACCCCTGCAGATCATCCGGTGTTTAACCGACTACTGGCAACACTGGGCGAGGTCATGGATACCTTACCCAAAGCACCCGCCTGGTGGATAACCGGACCATTGATATTTACGCTAATGGGTCGCGGCGGTTCCATCACGCTGGCAGATGCTGACATCGTGGCCGGCGCCTTGCCACAAGAAACTGCCCAGTCATATGTGGATGCGTGGTGCCGTAACAATCAGAACAATGATGGCGGCTTGTTACTGGCGTGGAAATCATGGGTATGGTGAGCCATGACGTGAGCCTCTTTTAGAGACTGTCCTGCACGGACACCCAAGACGTATCTGGATGAGACTCCACAACAGCGAACAGGGCTTCAAGAAACTGCCAGGCAGCTTCATCGTGAACCAGATGATGCGTAAGCACGCCGATGGGTTGTGTGCCGCGTTGCAATTGCATCACCAGCTCAGCGACGAGCTCATCGGTATCGCGCCCGCCTCTTGAGCCCTTCCAGTCAATAATATCCACATGAGTGTTCATCATCATGATCGAATCGTGTGACTGATCACCGAATGTCGACAGCACCTTAAAACCGATGCCGCTGAGTGTCGCCACCACAGACGCATCGATACGATTCCAGGGTGGCACCAGCAATGGTACAAATCGGGCCCTGTATTGTAGAGATAACTGTTTAAAACCGGTGGATAGCTCTGCCCGTATCGTACTCAGTTCTCTGTGCGCACCAAGCTCCTGCTTTTTTTCATTGGCTGATGCATGGTTCTGATGTGACCAGCCATGCACAGCCACACAAACAGGCCAATGACCCTCAAGCTGCGATGCCAACGCCTGCGTGGCGTGTGCCGGTATCACCGCCAGACAAACCGGCACTGCAAAGCGCGTCGTCAACTCCAGTAGACGATCCAGCAATTCACTAGGCTCGGTGGCGTCATCATCACGCAACCAGAAATGCACGGGGGCACCTCCGGCACGCGTGTGCTCATCGAATGCATCAGTCAGTGCCTTAAAAGAGCTTGCGTCAATCAAATCTTGAGTCCGGCATAATTTCTCAACAATATTCGCAGGGTGATTACCGCACAATCAACCGAGTGACCAGAATGGACATGACTCTTCGCATTGTCTGCCATGCTCAAGCGATCGTTTTCATGTGTCAGCAAATGAGCAATTGCGTCACCAAACGCGGCCACATCACCTTCCGGCGTCAGAATACCACTGAACCCGTCGCTTACCACTTCAGGCACACCCCCTGCCTCGAACGCCACTACGGGCAGCCCGCTTGCCTGTGCCTCAAGATACGCCAATCCATACGCCTCGCCACAGCCAGGCCACACGTACAGAGCACTCTCAGACAGAGCCTTGAGAATATCCAGTCGTGCCAGTTCACCATGCCACGTTATCCGATCGGGTGGAATTCGACTAAACAGTTGCTGAACCTCCTTTTTCGCCGAACCATCACCAACAATAGATAGTGTCCAGGGTATATCCAGCAGGCGCTCCAGGGAAGATGCCAGATACCGATAGCTGTTTAATTTATCACCACGTCGCATCATTGCAACCGTCACTAGCTGTGGGGCAATGGAACGTGAAACTGCAACAGATGCGTTAGCCTCTGAGTATTCTGAAGATGCAGTAGGTACGGTAGGTACGGTAGGTACGGTAGGTACGGTAGGTACGGTAGGTACGGTAGGATTTTCTTTATAGCTATCTTCTACGTCAATAAAAGGTTTGAGAGTGGCTACCATCGCGCTCGGAACCGCTGATTTCAAGCCCGCTTCATCTCTTGCAGTCAAACAGATGTTGACGGCAGCATTGTTAATGAGTGTCAGAACATGGGCCTGCGTAGATTCCCAGACACCCACGTTTCGCCGATTTGAATAGGACGCCTCAGCTGTCACATAAGGGATACCAAATCGCTGACACAGTACAGGACCAATCAAGTCGGGCGATTTGTAGTAGGGGTGATAGCAAAACCACAGAGCCGGAGCGCCATCGAGGTGCCATTGCTGACTTAGCCGTGTGACTTCTCTTTGTGCCTCTGCCTGCAGCGCGCTCAGCTCAGCACTATTGTCAGCGTGCCGCAAGAACGCACGCAGCGTCGAGGCTACCTCGACATCCAGCCCCAGACGGGTGAAGCATTCAATGAGTAGCCGCGCCATCAACCTGTCCCCTGATGGAACGGGATGATTGGGAGGCTTCAGGGGTGCATAGAATGCTATTTTCACGCTAACTGGCCACATTCGGCAACAGGATGCGATTACCGTAGACTGACATCAGTAAATCGCCGCTGTGCGTATCGTTAATAACTTCTCGCTCCAAAACCAGTCAGCATGAAGATTACACCAGTTGAACAAGAATACTTCAAAGTAGCCCCTTAGCATGCCTGATAAGAACGCACCTCAAGTAGCGTTGATTGCCGACGCACACTATCATTGTATCGACAGTGACTACGGACCCTCCATCGCCTTGAATGGTCGGGCCAGGGCAATACGAAGCTGGACTGACACGTGTGAGTCTTCACGTGTATTTAATGAAAGCCACGATGCGCTCACCACCGCATTGGATGATATTCACGCCCGCGGGATTCGCCATGTCGCTTTACTTGGTGACTACACCGACGACGGGCAAATCGAATCTACAACCCGTCTTGTAACGTTGCTACGTCATTACCAGCAAACGCATCACATGCAGTTTTTTGCGCTGCCGGGCAATCATGATATCTACGGGCCAATCGGCAAACATCAGACCACGCGCTTTGTAACCGGACCAGACTCCAGCGTACTCGTGACCAGTGATCCGGCGATAGCTCAAACAGAACCCGACACTGCAGTGTTGACCACCGCCATGTATTGCGAAGGGTACCCCAATGGCTTACAGGCCATGAAAGATTTCGGGTATTTCAGACAACCCGAGTACCTGCACTGGGAGTCACCTTTTGGCGATAGCGATGCAATAGAGTCACGTGTATACGAAGCCCACTCAGAAACTGGCGACAATACGCACAAGATGATAGACGCCTCCTATCTGGTTGAACCCATAGACGGTGTCTGGTTATTGATGATAGACGCAAACGTTTTCGAACCTCGCAATGGAGACTGGCGTGTGTCCCAAAAAAAAGCGTTCATCGACAGTAGCAATGCAGGCTGGAATTCCGTGCTTCGAAACAAACCCTACCTGCTCAACTGGATTCGCAGTGTTTGTGCTCGCGCAAACACTTCAGGTAAACATCTGATCGCCTGCTCGCACTACCCCGTTCTCGACGTGTTTAATGACACAGAGAATATTGAACGTCAGTTGTTTGGAAAAACCACGATGGTGCGACGAAAACCGACAATCGCCGTGGCCGATGCAGTTGGAGCGACGGGCCTGCAACGGCATTTTGGTGGGCATATGCACATCAATGGCCACACACAACACGATTGCGGCACACACATCCTGATTGATATCGCAGTACCCTCACTCGTATCGTTTCCACCATGCTACAAAATTGTAAACTGCACTACCGACGTTCGTGACATCGAAACTGTTCCGCTGTACTCCATGACATTGAACACGTCGTTAATGGACTACTACCAACGCGAATCAGGCATTAGCCAACTCACAGCAGAGAAGGCAACAACTGCTGTCAACTATGGGGAGTTTCTCCATCAACAACTGCATGCGCGTGTCAAGTACCGACACCTCCCCAAAGAATGGCCAGAAGACATCGCTACAGCACTACGCAATACAACCGCAGCAGACCTAGCTGTGTTCATGATGGCAAAGCAGGAAAACACGCACGACAAAAACCACAAGACTCTACCAGAGGTAAACCACTTTGCAGCTATCAACGACACAGAAGCACCGTGGCTCGCAGAACTTCTACATTTAGGTAAGCCCGCCGGGCTGACACTAACTCACTTCACCCGTTGCTCCATGCTACAACTGGTGGGTGACTGGTATTGCTTAAGGCAAGGCGGAGATCAAGCCCGCTTATTTATTGATGCAGAGAACATAAGGCTGTATGAGTTTCTCGGTGACACTTTTGGGCGTAGCAGTGGCAATGAGGCAGAGCACCCACTGGGGTTCTATACTTTGTTTCTACTGGCATTGCGACGATATGTGCGGAAACAGAGCAAGGCACCCTATGCGTGATGGAGTGCTGGCGGGACTCGGCGAAATCTGTCAACGGTAATTTGGCGAATAGCTGGGAGTATTTACTGGTTTTCGGGCAGAATCACAGCGATCTTGGACATCACGCCGCCGTCGACCTTGACATCAGAGCCTGTCATGAACGGGCAATCATCACTCGCCATCAGTGCAGCCAAAGCCGCTATCTCGCGAGGTGTGCCAATACGCCCGACTGGATGACTTGCACCCCAGTCCGCAAGCGTTTGTTCAGCGCTGCCGTTACCTTTCCATAGCTCAGCGGACGCTCGTAGCATGGGCGTATCAATAGATGCCGGACAAATAGCATTGACGCGAATTCCCTGAGCAGCATGATCCAGTGACATTGCGCGAGTTAGCGCCACTATAGCCCCTTTGCTGGCGGTGTAAGCGGCGACATTGGCCTGGCTGGCGTAGGCCTGTACCGAGGCGATATTGATAATCGAACCACCACCTCGAGCAACCAGCTCAGGCACTGCGTATTTAGACGCTAGAAATACACCTTTTACATTGACGTCCATCACTTCATCCCAAACGAGCTCTGGTGTATCCAGCACCGTTCCATAATGCTGAATACCCGCAGAATTTACCAGGATGTCAAGCCCGCCATACGTTGAAACAGCAAATGCAACAGCAGCGATCATATCACCGGCTAATGACACATCACCTTGGATTGTGGCGAGCTGACCGGGTTTGTTAATCGCGTCATGCATCGCAACAAGCGAGGCATCATCATTTGCGCAAGCCACCACAAGGGCACCTAGCTCGACAAAGTATTCAACGATGCCAAAACCGATGCCCTGCGACCCGCCAGTTACCAGCGCAACCTTACCTGAAAGATCTGTCATTTGCGTTATTCCTCTCTAAGTGGCTATCCCTAACCTTGTTCATACCGAATGAATCCAGCATCAGCTACGATTGATCAGGCTTTTCCAGAGGAACCCAACAGATTCATTTTTTTCATGATGACGCGTTTCATCTCAGCACGAGCAGGATCAAGAATTTTCCTGAGATCAATAATGTCGGGTTTATCTCTGAGCAGTTCACGAACGCCGGCAGTACTAGCAATTCTGAGATCAGTGCCAACATTGACCTTGCACATGCCGTGCGCGATAGCCTGCGTGATGTCGTCATCATGAATCCCGACAGCATCTTTCAATACTCCGCCAGCCTCTATAACGCGGGCTACAACATCCTGCGGAATGCTGCTCGCTCCGTGCATGACCAGTGGCTGGCTGACACGCGCAGCAATCTCTGCGATCCTCGCGTGATTGATCTCTGGCCTGCCACGACCCTTGTTCGGACCGTGCGCTGTACCAACAGCAATGGCCAGTGTATCGGCACCACAGGCATCCATAAACCGTTCCGCCTCATCGGCGGTAGTGAGCGTCGCGTTTTCTTCAGATATTATGACCTCAGCACCAAGCTCTACAAGTCTGCCGATTTCTGCTTCTACGCTAACGCCCACGGCATGTGCCGCATCGACAACACGCCTCGTCTCGCGCACATTGGTTTTCTCATCGGCGTGAGAAAAATCGATCATTACTGACGTGAAACCATTCCGAATACACCACATACAGCTTTCGAAGGTAGCACCATGATCCAGATGTACGGCTACAGGAACGGTTGCGTTTCTAGCTTCTGCCAACGCTATATCTACGATGCGATTGCTGCTGTACTTCAAGGCCCCGGCAGTGATGGCCAACAAAATAGGACTACGAGTTTCCTCAGCCGCTTCAACAATAGCCAACGTAGTTTCAAGGTTATCCGTGTTGAATGCACCCACCCCGTATTTCCCGGTTTGAGCGTTCTCCAGTATTTCCAGTCCAGTATGTAACGTCATGTTGTGCTCTTAATGTTGAGTCTAGAAAATTGATAAGTGAATAATCTAATCAGTGCTTCCAGGGAGAAGCCTGCTATGAGACTTCCAATAGTGCCTTGGCACCATGCAATACGGAAAAACTGCCAAGCGAGGCCCAGGCAATTTCAATGGATTCGGATGGATACGGTTTTTGCAGGTGCGCTTGCACATGATGGAGCAACCTGTCGTGTGGATAACCCTTCATCTGCGGTATGCCGCCGCCGATTAATATCATCTCAGGGACGAATAGCGTTCCCAGCGTGGCCACAAGATAAGACTGGTACTTAACGAAGGTGTCTAGTTGCTCCTGCAGCTCCTTGTTGTCATGCTGCAGGAACACATCACCGACTGCGCAACCGTGAGCTTGTGCCAATTCATGTAGCGTGTGTCCACAGGCGTAAGTTTCGATACAGTCTGTGTTACCACACAGGCACGGCTTCCCCTGACCCATGATGGGAATATGCCCGGCCTGCAGTCCAGCAACTTTTTTCAACTCAGGATCGTTGTCTACCAGATAGGCTGTACCGATACCAGTACCGTAGTAAACACCGAATACGGAAGTACTCTGTCTGGCGGCACCTGCGCTATGTTCGCCCAGCAATTGCAGCATGATATCTTGCTCAAGGATAACCTTGCATCCCAGACTGCTCTCAAGACTTGAACGCAGCCCATAGCCTTCGAGCTGACGTATGTTGTTACAGTGTTCTATGCGATCTGCACTCTCATCCAACATGCCAGGTATACCTAGAACAACAGCGACGACATCGAGCCCCTGTGCATCCGCATACGTTCGGATTATGCCAGACAATTCGTCGTAGGCATTATTGGTTCTCAACAAACTACTATTTAATACGGCAAACTTACTGCAGGGTATCTCGTTGCGCATGTGCCCGATACGTATGCGAGTTCCCCCGACGTCGAGTACGACAATATCGCCAGCACCATCGCTGGTATCTTTTAACGAACGCGCCTGTGCTTGAACAATGCCCTGCTTGTCTTTAACGTTCATGGTGTCCCGACGATATATGCCAAGGCTCGTTGGCCACACTCTTCCTCCGACAGTGCATCCGTATCCAGAATCAATCGAGGCTCAACAATGAGCTCTGCTGACGCTCTACTTCGCAAGTACATTGAATAATCTCTGTCCTTGGCGAGGTGGCTATCCTGATCTTTTAGCAGACGGTCCCGGGCTGAGCTTGCAGAACAAAGACACTCTATGATACGCAGCGTGCATCGGGCTTCTCCGACAAGTATTTTCAACCTGTCAATTTGCGATCTTCTTGAAAAGCTACGACCATCCAAGATCACAAGCGGCGATTCTTCTCTGGACAGCAAATAGAACGCAACCTGATACATCATTTCCATACATAGATCGTTTTGTTCGTTGCTGTAATCAACATATCGGTCGAACATGAAATCCCTGACGCTGTCCTTGTTCAGCAAAACGCTTTCGACGTCTTTGTGTAGTTTAAGCGCGACAGCACTTTTGCCGCTAGCCGGAAGTCCAGCCATTGCGATAACAGTTTTCTCCATGTCAGGCTCTAACCCTCGTCAAGGATACGACCCATCATCATGCCAACGACTTCATCTTCGTTGGTATCCCCGATCATTCGCTCCCCGGCTTTTCGCCCACGCTCAAGCACCAGTATTCGATCGCAGACCTCGAAAATGTCTGTCAGATTATGGGATATCAAAATGATTGCGACGCCTTGTGCCTTCAATTTTTTTATGAGTGATTTAACCTCACGCTGCTCCGGCACGCCTAAGGCTGCTGTAGGTTCATCCATGATGATAAGCTTTGCCTGCCAATACACTGCGCGGCTTATCGCAATCGCCTGACGTTGACCACCCGATAGGAACTGTACAGGCATGCTCAGATCACTCAGAACGATGCCCAGATGTTTCAATGCACCTCTGGCCTCATCACGCATAGTTTTTCTATCGAGCACAGGGATTCCCAGAACTCGTTTCATACGCTCCCTGCCCAAAAAAATATTGACTCCGACGTCAAGGTTATCTGCTAGCGCAAGATCTTGATAAATGGTTTCTATTCCCAGATCACGAACTTCCTGAGGACTACGATGAATAATGCTCTGTCCGCGGAACAGAATCTCACCACTATCCGGTTGATGCACGCCGGCAATCATCTTGATCAGCGTACTCTTGCCGGCTCCGTTGTCCCCGGCAAGTGCCAGCACCTCACCTTCATACAAATCAAGCGAGACGTTGCGTGATGCGAGCACTCCACCAAAGCGTTTGCTAACGTTGTCAATGCTCAGAATTGGCTCGGTACTCATGATGCGGGTCTCGAGGTAGATTGCGCAATTCTTGCCCGTGATTGATCGATCAGGACAGCAATGATAATCACCAGACCAACCGTTATAAATTGCCAGAAAGGGGGCATGCCGATGAACACCAGCCCAAACTGGATTATCGCAATAATCAGTGAGCCAATAACTGTACCTGCAATCGTGCCACTGCCACCGGTCAGGCTAGCGCCACCTATAAATACTGCAGCTACAGCATTAAGCAGTATCGGCTCTCCAGCATCGGCCGCACCTGCTGAAAATCTGGCGGTATAGAAAAGACCCGCCAACGCAGCAGTAAAGGCGCTTAGCAGATAAATGAAAAACGTTATTCTGGTTGTGTTTACACCCGCGCGCACTGCGGACTGGATATTGCCACCCATGGCATAAGTATATAACCCGAATTTCGTGTATTTCAGCAAATAATGGAAGAAGAGCGTCACTGCGATAGCAACGACCACTGGGATGGGAACGACATCAAAGAGCTTGCCGTTACCAAATGCCTTGGCCGTGCTGTTACTGATACTAACTGTCGCCCCACCCGCAATCAGAAACGCAACACCCCGGGTTACACCAAACATGCCCAACGTACCTATAAACGAAGGAACCTTGAGCTTTGCAATCAACCAGCCGTTAATCATTCCAGGCACAAGCGCCACGGCAATACCGGCAGATATACCCATTGAGAACGACAGTACAGGTGGCAATTCCGGAAAAGCTCGGATAACTACTGCCATGGTGACGGCTGCAAGCCCTGCGATAAACCCAATGGACAGATCGATACCTGCTGAGATAATCACCAAGGTAAGTCCTAGCGCCATCATCAAAATCTGTGTAGCCGTGAGCAGAACGCTCTGCACATTGTATAAATTTCCGAAAAATGTCCTGTCGTAGATAACCCAAGACCAGGTCTCAAAAAAACCGATGATGAATATCAGGAATAGCCAGGACCAGGCGTTGGTCAGTAGTTTCAACAACCTGATTCGAAAGGGAATATCTAATGGTGGAGTAGAGTCCAAAATCTGAGCCGCCTTTGGGATTTGTTATAAGGGCGCAAGGTTCCGCTGATGCACTCAGCATTAGAGTGAACCAGAGGAAGCCTGCGTTCTCGGATAAATAAGCCGCGCAGATCGCAGCTACAACATCCAGTAACCTTGCGACTTAATCAGAGTAGATATAGCGCGCAACCTCAGGGTCATCTACGTTTTCTGCAGTGATCACCGTGAACCCGGTTCCAACCATTGGCGGTACCGACTGCCCAGTCAAATGAGCATAGGCAGTAACAACACCGTAGTACCCTATTTCGGCCGGATGCTGAGCAATAGCCATATCGACGAGCCCCGACTTAAGTTGATCTACGATGGATGTTGGAGCATCAAACGCCACTACTGTGATGGTATCCTTTTTATCAGCCGATTCGACGCCATTGGCTGCACCTAATGCGGAGAATAAGTTTGCTCCAAACACACCACCAAGATCAGGGGCACGTGCAAGCACTGCCTGCAGTTGAGACGCAGCAGTGGATGCATCGTTTTCGTTATATTGCGTATCAAGAACGGTGATGTCCGGGAAGCGCTCTGCCATTTCAAGTTTGAAACCTTCTTCGCGCTGATCGGTGGTAGAAATTCCCGGACGTACGTTAGAAACATACACTGACCCTGCTCCACCCATGGATTCAGCCATTGCCGCTGCGGCCATCCGGCCACCAGCTACGTTGTCTGATGCGATATACGACATCGGGAAATCACCATCGCCGGCCCCGTCCTGATATTTACCATCGTCAATGAAGGTATCTACGGTGACAATGGCTACTCCTCTTTCAGTAGCGCGCCGCAAAGGCTCTATCAGCTGTGTAGTATCAGTGGGTGCAATCACGATTGCATCGGGTTCGCGGGCAATGACCGCATCTAGTACAGGTATCTGTAGTGTCGGGTTGAAGTCTTCAGCACCTTGAAAATCCACATCAATTCCTAGAGCCTCGGCTGCTGCCTGGGCGCCTTTGTTCATGGTGATGTAAAACGCATCGGTCGTCAGACCTGGTACTAGCACGATAGATAGTTTGTCTTGCGCCTGTACAACGCTTGTGAATGACAGCGCTAACGCTGCTACAAGTAATTTTCTCATTGGGTGAATCCTCCTGTCGAATTCAGTCTGTAGGGTGATTTGGTTATTTATTGATCCTGCTTACTGTGTGAATTGAACTGTATTAGGTAGTACTTGTGTCATGACATGCGGCTTCCCTCCACGGTCGACTTAAACAGACTATTGCCTGCCCCTCTATCGCTGGCAGACAACGCGAAAACATCATAAATAGGTAATGTGGCTGCACCGAGTACAGCGGTATCCGAGCAATTTGGGCTTTGCCTTACGCTCAGGCACTGAGACCATCCTGGCATGTAGTACTCGTGCATCTGACTCGAAACTCGTTCCAGCAGCTCGGTCAACAACATTTCGGGCAGCTCACCACCCACGATTACGGCGTCAATATCAAGCAAGTGATCCACCGACACGAGGGCTTTTGCAAACAGCGAACTGGCAGTATCCAGCCACGCGATCAGTGCGGGGTCGGATGCTGCCAAACGTGCTGGGAATTCTTCGATTATCCTGGGACCCAAGTCTCGCAACAGTGCATAACCCGAGACATAATTTTCCAGAAACGGTTTTATGTGGGGTATTGCCTTCTCAGGCTGTATCAACATGTGTCCGAACTCAGCAGCATTGAGCCCTGAACCGCGATAAACCCGACGATTTAAAAACAACCCACCCCCTAACCCATTGCCCAGAAAACTGATGTGAAGGAAATTGTCGTAGTCACGTCCTACGCCATACCAGTACTCACCTATAGCTGCCGCCGTTGCGTTGTTGTCCATACAAACGGGAAGCTTTAGTGCCTCGGCCAAGGGTTGACGTAACGAGACGTTGTGCCAATCGTTGTTGAATGGCGTTCTGGTAACACATCCATCTATCAGATTGACGGGGCCGACCGATGCAAGCCCTACACCCACCAGTATTTTGTCTGTAACCGCCTGTTTGAGCTCGGTGCCAACGCTGATCAAAGTATCCAGCACAAGCGCTGGACTCGGTGACTGGGGCAACCCATGCGATGTATCGCTAATAACGTTGCCTTTCAGGTCAACGACTACACCGCGTATATTGTCATGACTAAAATGCAAGCCAAGCGTATGCGCAGAGTTAGCGGCGACGCCGAGCTCGATCGCGGGTTGCCCTCTAGCACTTGACCTGCGGCCCAACTCCTCGATGAATCCGAGCTCCAGCAACTCAGCGACGATATAGGAGATGGCAGGCGAACTCAGCCCCACATGCTTGGCTACCTCTGCTCGCGAAACAGGCTCAAACAGATGAATGATCTCAAAAACACGAGCGCGATTGAGGTCTCGACTGTTTGACATCAGCTAGATGCAGCGTTCCGACGACTTTTGGCTGTTGCATCTGAAAATTCACGAACCATGATCAGCAGTCCCCTATCAATATCTTTAAGTTAATTCAGTTAACTTAAATTCACTATAAGTCTGCACGGAAGCTGATGTCAATATCTTTCATCTATTATTCTGTGTAGCCCTCTGGTGGCGCCATGGGATACTGAGCTAGAACAGATTCAACGGCATTGAAAAGTATTGTTTTAGCAGACACCGGCTGCGTCATCGCCATACGCCAGTACTGCGGCAGAAACTGACTAACTACCATTTCGGGTAGTGGTTCATCGCCTAGTGTTTCCAAAAGCCGCTCTACCGCTCTAGACGCTGTATCGGATGACCAATAGTACCGAATACGATCGCTGTAGCTAAACTGCCTCATGAGCTTTTGAGAACGCATGGAGCCTGTGTAGTGATCTTGCCAATACTCGGGATTACTGACCATTGCGGCTTCCATAGCTTCAGGCAATGTACCTGCCACGTAGCTATCACTAAGTACACCGGCAATTGCATCAAGTGCAAACAACGCCTCACGATAGGCATAAGATAGCCAGGGGCCAACCTTCTGAATATTGAAACCATCAATGGCCAACTGTTTTAACGCAAAAGCTGACTGATAATCCGTAGAGTGAGCTTCGAAGATAATCCCTGCATTCTGCCGAAGTACCATCGCTAGCCTTTGCGCTTTTGCAGAATTGTAGGGATAGACGTTCGTGTCACCGAACTCAACACCAGGTTGCACCACTAACGCTATTACCCGATCAAATGCACCGGAAAGACCGAGTAGTTCAAACTGTTCACGGTGCATTCGGATAGTTTCGATAGCCGCCTCTGGTCGTGTTGGTACAACCTCGTTGAGAACATGAGCAGCACCACCGGGTGGTGGTACTTCAGTACCAACAACATAAACGGGCGGTGGCAATTCATGTGTAACGCAAACGCTCTCGACCACCGCCGCCAGTCTCGCAGCACGCTTCGCGATAGTGCCCTCATCCAATCGAGCTGGATCACCACAACAGCTCATGCTTGTGTCCAGATGAATTTTCTCGAACCCCGCTAGCGCATAAGCCCTCACCAATTGCTCCGCATTGGCCATGGCCACCGATGAGTCAAGGTGACGCCATGGGTTAGGCCCGAGATGGTCACCACCCAGAATCAGCCTGGATTGGCCCAGATGTTCTTCAGCGGCGATACCTCTCACGAGTGTCACAAAATCGCTCGGCTGCATGCCGGTATAGCCGCCCTCCTGATTCACCTGATTACACGTGGCTTCAATGAGACAGATTTGCTGATGTTTTTTAGCAAAGCGAAGAGCTGCTCTCAAAATCATGGGCTGTGCACTGCATATCGCAGTGAGGCAAAACGGCTGCCCGTCGTGATGTGCCGATGCCAGAGAAAGCAAACGGTGACTCATGATTTACCTGCCTCTTCAATATTGCGAATGAAGTCTAGCAACTGGGTCGCCGTTGAATTCCCTTCCATCGGTCCCTGGTGGCTGACTGCCAACGCACCAGCGGCGCATGCCAGCTTCATGGCTTGATCAACTCCGTTGCCCTGCAGGCGACTGGCAACGTAGGTTGCGCCAAAGCAATCTCCAGCACCAGTCGGATCGATCTGACTCACAGGAAACGCGTCATATTCCTGACACTTATCTGCCGAGTAATATGCCGCGCCAAGAGATCCTTTCTTTAGCACCACTTCTGAAACACCTAGACTTAAAACTTCTTCCACAGCCTCTTGCTCGTTGTTTGTTCCACAAAAATGGACTAACTCACCCGCTGATGGTAAAAAAATATCACACTGACACAGCACATGCATGAGTCGATCCCGCATCGCAGCGTCTTGCATGATTTCCGGGCGTACATTTGGATCGAACGATACCGTGCCACCATTGTTTTTAACCTGAGTGATAGCCGAAACGATATAGTCAGCCACTGTCGCCATGCTCATGCTGGAACCTACAACATGCAAGTGAGTTGTCTGCTCCAGATGTTCCAACAAACCCGCCGCATCAATCTGAGTTGCAGCGCTAGCCTCGAGAGTAAAGAGAAAATTGCGTTCGCCATCATCTTGATATCTGACAAACGCAATAGCTGTAGGTTTATCCTGGATAATATCAACTGCGCTGACGTCTACCCCATCATGTTTTAACCGGCTTAACGACAACTTTCCAAAATCATCGTCACCAACGGCACCCACCATAGACGCATTGGCTCCGAGCATTGCAACTTGATCAATGAAAATTGCTGGCGCGCCACTGGCGTAGGGTCCGCGCAATTGTTGACATTCCTGAAAGCCGTTGCCGACATCTAGCGACATGATCTCAACCAGTATCTCGCCAACAGTAGTTATCAGAGTACCGCTATTACTTCTGGAAAAATCTGCCATAGCCAATTCACACACTTACTTTTTCAACTACGGTATTCGAGTCTCACGCGATATACAACCCGCCATAAACCAGAGCCCGTGATTCCACAGTTTGGTGCAATCTACTTCAGCCTATGTGCACTTCAGTATTGCCATGATTAAAGGATGGCAGTCGGCTGGAAATAGTCCGTAGGCACATCAGCATCCAAGATGCCAAGTGAAAACCACTTGCCTTTCGTTTGGCAAGAGCCACGTTCAAAGCGGTCACACGCCAAACAGATTGCGTTATTGCGAGCTGCACTACTGACAGTCGCGATATAGAAACCATTCCGTTGTGAGCCACAAAATTGAACGCGATACAATGGACTACTACCAATGCGAATCAGGCAGTAGCCAACTCACAGCAAAGAAGGCAACCACTGCTGTCACCTATGGGGAGTTTCCCGGTAACACTTTCGGGTGTAGCAGTGGCAATGAGGCAGAGAACCCACTGGGATTCTTTACTTTGTTTCTACTGGCATTGCGATGGTATGTGCGGACACAAAGCAAGACACCCAATGTGTGATGGAGGGCCAGCGGGACTCGGTAAATCTGTCAACGGGCATTTTGGCGAATAGCTGGGAGTATTTACCCCTGACTATTCAACGACAGTGCGAAGTAGTACAAGGTTATCAAGCACCAGGTTCGAGGACCAGATAAACTGTGCGTCCGCATCTGGAGTATCAAACACGTCCACAAAGTTAGTAAAAGCTTTCTTGTTGTTAACGCCGACCGTATCATTAGAAAACGTCGTTGCTAACGGCCAGTCGTTGTCATTGAATGCTGGTGACATCCAATCATCAGGTATTGCCCAGTGTGCTCCATAAAAACCGGTAGCGTCATCAACTCCTGTTTCATCACACTCTGAACTGTCCCGCAGCTGGTTTGTCACCACTAGGCAATTCCGATCGTGGAGTGGCGCTGTATAGAATGTCTGTGCCCGCCAGCTACCATCAGTGATCGCCAATGTTTCACCCTCGGTAGTCTGAAGATGCGCCACAAACCCACCATCGCCAGGGTGATAGGCTTTGCCTCGGTTGTTTTCAGACCCCAGTCCTAAATTCTCTTCCCAATCCACCATCATGACAGCAACCGTCAGAGGGCGCTCTGCACTGAAGCGCACCACGTTCGAATTAAAAGGTGTAAACGGAACCGGGTCTACCGCGAGCAGCTTGCCATTGATATAGAGCTCGAAATAGTTATCAGCGAACAGATAGAAAACAAACGCCTCGCTGCCGCCTGCATCCAGCAAGGGAACACTCGCAATGTCCAGTTCATCTAACGACGACAATGTTTCCCCACCACAGCCGTTGAAAAGATCAGTTGCCTTCACAGCTGTTTCGAAGTGTGTTGCGGCCGGTACTGTCCAAACGGTGCCATCTTTCGAGGCAATTTCACCAACTGCACTAGCCCGAGATCGATCTCCGCAATCAACAAGACCTGGATTCGTCACGGTGGCAAGCCCTGTTGTAAAGACTGCGTCCTGTGCAAACAGGCTGGACGTAAAGGCGCAAGTAAAAATGGCCAACAGCGTTTTTGAGGTCATGGTATTAACTCCTATATTCGATAACGGGCTAGTTAATCAGTCTACCTATGCTAATGATGGATGGCTTTCTACTATTACGACCTTTCCACGAAGTACCTGACAGTAAACTTGGATGCGACTGATTTAGTCTGATGCAACGATAGAGCTGGTCATGAATCAGCACTTCGGTTGATGTAAGCCTAGTTCATACGCAGGTTTAGAATATCCCCGCGTAGTTAGGACATTCAATGCACACAGCTTACAGATTCTGAATCCATCCCAACAGTACCGACTGGCCCATTTTTCCTACGGCTTACCATGCCGACTGACACATGCCATCCGACACTTGCAGCAAGTGCCAATAGCGGTGAAAATATAATCGTGGTTAACAATAAATACAAGTTCTGGAATGACATCGCTATAGCTTGGTGGGTTGCCTTGGGCGTTAGTGCCGCGGGTGTCTACGATTTTTACAGAGGCCAACCTCCATCAGGGGTCATAAATCTCAGTAGCGGGTTAGCCCTGGTAGCCTTCCTTACAGCTTGCATAGCGACAGCGGCATTGTCGACAATCGCTGATAGTGCCTCCCCCGATCGACGCAACAGGATTCGTCGTTGTCTACTGTTTGTCAGTGTGATCCCATCGTTAATTGCAGATCCAACATACAGCTGTCTACTGATTGCGATTTCGTTAATGGATGTGCGCAGAAGAGACGACGGGGTTATTCGAGCAATCCTGACATCAGGAATTCTGCTAACCGTTACCGTGTTGCTGGTGACAGAAGATACTCCGAGAATCACTGCTGAAATCGAAGGTATGATTAGTATTGGTATAGCCTTCTTGATTATCACAATGCTCGGTGACACGTTTCGACAACTCGACCAAGGGCATGCCACTCGCACTGAGTTGGTCCGGGTTAACGAACGTATGCGCCTGGCTGAGGAGCTGCACGACAGTGTTGGTCACCATCTATTGGCCGCATCTGTTCAACTGCAAAAAGCCACAGCGCTACGCACGCGTGATTCACATGGATCCTACCAATCAGTAAGTCTGGCGCAGCAGGCCATTGCAGAATCTATCGCCGATACACGACTCATTGTTGATGCTACACGGACAAATGAGCCACAGTTCGATATTGCAGCATCCATACGTGGTTTGGTTAGTCGAATGTCCTCAGATGACATTCACGTCACTGTAAAAATTCAGGGCGATCCAAGTATCCTTAGTCAAATCACTCAAGTTACTCTCTATAGAGTTGTTCAGGAAGCATTTTCCAACTTAGTGCGTCACTCTGATGCGACGCAAGCAGAGATAACATGTATCGTGACTGATAAACTAACAACGCTGCGCGTTGGTGACAACGGCCGCGGTTTTGATCATAGCAATATTGGCTTTACAGGTGGACTGCGCAATATAACCCGTCGAATTGAAGACCTGGGAGGAAACCTACGTGTCGATTCGACTCCGGGGGCTACATCAATCCATTTTGAGATACCGCGATGAACCAACCCATTCGAGTGCTCGTCATTGAAGACCAATGGATGATTCGCGATGGCCTTGCAACCCTTGCAGGAATATGTGATGACATAGAGGTCGTTGCAACAGGCGCAGATGGTCACGATGCAGTAAAACTTGCTGAAGAATATCGACCGAACGTCATTCTGATGGATATCAAAATGCCGGGTATGAACGGCATTGATGCGACACGCGAAATTACACGGCGGCATCCAGACATTAATGTGCTCGTATTAACCACCTTTGAACAGAATGATCTGATCCGATCAGCGCTCGATGCTGGGGCAGTAGGCTATCTGACAAAAGACATCACCGCTGAGGACCTGTCACAGGCCATTCGAACTGCGCAAACCGGTATCGTGCAGTTAACGCAGCGCGTCGCAGCATCCCTGCGCCCTTTAGCTAGTCCCATACCTGGCGATAACTCGGTTCAATGGCTCGTGAATCAGCTCACATCACGAGAGCGCGATGTTCTACGCCTTTTGGCGACAGGCGCGACTAATCCGCAAATTGGTCTCGAACTACACCTCAGCACCGGAACGGTGAAGAATCACGTGTCCTCTATTCTGCGCCAATTAAAGACCTCTGATCGTACACAAGCTGCAGTGCTCGCTAGCACCTGCAATGTATAGGCGGGTCATAAGACAAGGTGCTATACGCTTTAGAACAAAGCCTGAAGGGACATCACCATTCGGCACAAATCACACAGTTTTTTATATCATGTTGTTGCAGTAGGTACCAACCTCCAGAATCCGTGTTTTAAAACAGCCGCCTTTCCAGACTGTTGTTCCAGTGTTTCTGTTTCGTCAGTTATCGTTAGCTCTCACCAAGCCTAGGAGAATACCTTATCAACGACTCACAAAAATACCCAACGGCTTCACCAGCAATAGAAACCGCTCATTGAATTTCAATCTGGCTCAGACCTAACTCCTCGCAAATTCTGTGGGCAAGCTGGTGTGAGATTTCAAAGCTTCACCCAACAGTTGGAATGCGCCGCTTACATTCGCCTGATCCCTTTCGTTTGAATCCTCCTTATTCTGAAAACAAGGTTTACATAATGAATTTCGTGAAATTTTCAACTGTGGCTTTCAGCGCAGTCATGTTACTGCTTAGTAGCGGTTCATTTGCCCAGGTCCTTGGCACTTCCTCAGAAGAAGAAGCAACGTCCGATATTTCCCTGCTTAATAGTCCCGAAGCCGTAACGGCACTGGTATCCAGGTTGTCTGACAATGAAGTTAGAGATCTGTTACTGCAGCAACTTGATGCCGTGGCAACAGAGCAAGCTGAGTTCGAAGCGGAGGATAGTGAGAGTCTGTTTACGCTAATCACAACTAATGTTCCAGTGTCAGTTCACTTGGCAGTTCAAAATTTTCCGAATCTAATTGAGAGTCAGCTACAAATTTTCGGATTGTTCTTCGATAGGCTAGGAGACAACGGGGTGTGGAAGCTCATTAGCAGTTTTTTCCTAGTAGTTATCGTTGGTATCGTCGCCGAGTTTCTCGTTCGGTTGTTAACAAAGAAATTTCGTGCGGTCATTGATGAAACATCAGAGGATTACACGCTTGGGCAGGTGTTTAAACTACTCAGTCGTAGACTGTTTCTGGATTTGTCTGGCCTTCTTGTATTTCTATTTGTGTCGCAACTGGCAGTAACCATATTTATCGAAGAACCAGGTCAGTTTTTTGCCCATCACTTTCTCTGGAATCTGATACTAATTCCACGACTTTTTTCAGTCCTTGCAAAGTTTATATTGGCCCCGCAACGCTCTGATCTGAGGCTTGTCCATACATCAGATAGTTCTGCTCAGTTCTTGCACAGACATCTTATTGGTGTAGTCATGTTGATTGGACTGACGTTATCTATCCATGATGTTCGTCTGGCCTCTGGTTACCAGGGCCATGGTGCACATCTTGGATTTTGGTTTAATTTAGTTATACATTTCTATTTTGCGTTTATCGCTTGGCGCTCCAGACATATATTCGCCGATATTATCGATGGCCCGAATAACGAAGCGACACCTCTTGAAAGGCGAGTTGCCACATGGTATCCCTACTATGCAATGGGTGTAGTCATCAGCAGTTGGTTGTTAGTCGAACTTCTAGTCGCTCAAGATTTACTGCACCTAGTCACACAAGGTGTACAGTATTCCACCATGCTCATTCTCCTGCTGGCTCCGTTTTTAGATACTGCGATAAGAGCCTTGGTCAGACATCTCACGCCACCGGTAGTTGGCGATGGTGAAATTGCGTTTAAAGCGCATCGTTCCACAATGCGATGCTATATACGCATGGGGCGAGTTGTTTCCATCATGTTGGTTCTATATTTTATTTCCCGTATCTGGGGTGTTGATCTAACCGATATGAGTACCTCAAACATGGCAACAGAGTCAGTCAGGAAGTTGCTCGATTTTATTGCTATAAATGCCATCGGTTATTTGGTGTGGGAAATGGCTACCTTAATTTTGAATAAAAAACTGGCCGCTGAGAAAACAGCCTCCAGCGAAGGTGGTTTGCCTGCAGGTGATGAAGGCGGAGTAGGAGGTTCCAGACTGTCAACTGTACTGCCATTGGTTATTTGGTTTGTTCAAACCAGTATCGTTGTCATGACGCTATTAATCAGTCTGGGTAACATTGGGATTGATACAACACCCTTGTTAGCTGGTGCCGGTATAGTTGGTTTAGCCATTGGCTTTGGTGCACAAAAACTCGTTGGCGACATTGTCTCCGGTTTGTTCTTCCTGATCGACGATGCGTTTAGAGCAGGCGAATACGTGAACATTGAAGGAACGGTTGGCACTGTGGAGCGTATATCATTGCGGGCCATGCAGCTACGCCACCATCGTGGAGCCATTCACACCATTCCGTATGGTGAAATTCCGAAGATTACTAACTACTCCAGAGACTGGACCATAATGAAGTTGACATTTACAGTCCCGTTTGAAACTGATCTAATCAAAGTAAAACGAATTTTCAAAAAAATTGGTACGGATCTGCTCGCCATTCCAGAATTTACCGACGATTTCATACAGCCGTTTAAGTCACAGGGTGTCATTCAAGTTGATGATGTCGGTATCGTTATACGCGGCAAATTTATGGTTAAACCTGGCAAACAGTTCTTAATTCGTAAGGAAATTTTCCAACGTATTCAGCGTGCTTTTGAAGAAAATGGAATACAGTTTGCTCGTAAGGAAGTCCGAGTCAAAGTGGATACAGAAGGCCCGGCGCTATCCGAAGTAGAAAGCAATGCTGTTGGAGCGGCTGCGTTGGAAGTCAGTGAGGTAAAGCCGCAAATATGAAATAGGCTAGGCTACAGAACACATTAATATTTATACGCTTTTGTAAACTCCGCCAATGAAACTGACCGATGATTGTTAACTAATTCGATGGGTAGGCATATCGTCATGGACTACCTGATTCAGCCGCCTTCCCTCCCATGCAAGGCGGAGAAACCGGCACCTCACCACCACGCTTTTGCCACTCGTCAGCTGTGTAGGTATGCATGCTCAATGCATGTATGTGATTCGCCAGATGATCGGCCAGTAACGTATTGACTGCACGGTGTCTCTTTATCAATGTCTTGCCATCAAACGCATCACTGACAATCACCAGCTTGAAATGACTTTCAGAGCCAGCGGGTACATTGTGCATATGGCTTTCGTTGATAACGTCCAGCCGAATCGGCGCTAGATCTGCCACTACGATATCGTTTATTTCTGTCGCTATTTTCACGGCTTGCTCTGTTGTTCAGTTGAGTCCGACTGCTATCCTACACCTCGGGCGCTGCCGGTATCTGTCTGAGTTTGCCACTCATGGTTTGCGCCTTGCCCATCAGATGAAATTCGTAGATGGCAGCGTACGCTAGAACGGCCCGAACATAACGCCTGGTTTCGGTAAACGGGATGGTATCAATCCAGATATCAGCATCCTGAGCACGCTCACCCAGCCAGCTATCGACCCTGTGCGGCCCGGCGTTATAACCAGCCGTTGCCATTACCTGATTACCATCGAACTTGTCCATGACATGCCGCAGGTAAAAACTGCCAAAGCCGATATTGGTAGTTGCATCGGTCAAGTCACCACGCCAGTTCTTGTCGCCCTGCAGCTCTGCAACGTAGCGTGCTGTATTAGGCATCAATTGCATCAAACCGACAGCTCCAGCGCCCGATTGCACATCCTGAATGTACGCGCTCTCGCGGCGCATCACGCCGTAGATCCATGAAGGCTCTATGCCATGTTCCTCAGCAGCCATTGCCACTTCCGTACGATAAAGCACTGGAAAACGCACAGAAAGAGCCCGTTTCTGTTCTGTTTTGGCGGCTGTGTAGATTGCCCTGTCATGTAAGGACCACTCTTGGGCGAGTACTGCGGCGGCCGACAATTGCTCTTCAGTACGTGTCGATAGCAGCCAGTTATTCCATTCGCGGCGCGCCTCGGCAGGCATATCTACCTGCAGAAACTCTCGCGCCCTGATCAACTGCGGATCCTTCGCCAGAGCAGCCAGTACCTCAGAGTCGTAAACCATGGGTTCATCGCGCAATGAGTAGTCCATACCGAGTCTGTCCGCTGATAGAAATCCATGGTAGGACTGCAGCGTGGCAAGGGTCTTGTAAATCATTTGTGCCGCAGGTGCCTGTCCCAGTTTCTCAAGCGCTCTGGCTTCCCAGTAAGCCCAGTGATCTTCATCTTGTTCCTCTTGAGGCAAGCGCCTGATACTGCTGCGCACCGCCGGCCAGTCTTCCGCAAGCAGCGCAGTTCTTATGCGCCACTCCTGTAATTCCAGATCGTCTTTGTTCGCATCAAAAGAATACAGCCACTGATAGGCCTCAGGCATACGGCGATAAGCGCTGCGCATGGCGATCGCACGATGCGTATCGTAGTACCGCTCTTCATAGAAGGTGTACTTGTTACGCACGCTTAACCAGTAATCCATGGCCGCTATCGTGTCAGACTTTGACCACTCAATCGCCAGATCGGCGACGATACGGCGATTAAGAACCGTGTTCTCGCTTAGCGCCCCGCTTCTTAAAAACGGCTCAGGATCCTTCGCCGAGCTGATCCAGCGTCTAACCAAAGCTCTGTCTGCAGAGGCGAGATATCCCAGCAACGGAGTCGCATAATCAGGTTTATCCTCCTCCATGGCCAGATTGATCTTTTCCCAGATCGCGGGCACTGGCGGCGTATGGTCCGCCTCCAGCGTGCTTAGTACTGTCGCGCAGATCTCAGGATGCTTGCGCGGCTGTACCCACAGCTCAAGGCTTGCCTCGTCAAACCCCTTGAGCATGCCCAATTCGTAGCGCGCCTTGAGATGCGTGCATTTCATCGAGGCGGCCAACCGAGACTGACTGATACCGAGAAATGTCTGCCACTGCTCGGTCGCAGCAAATCGTCGTTGCAGAAGACGTGTCAGTCGTCGCGTCAGTGAACTGTTACCACTACGCTGCTCAAACTCATTGAGTGAATCGATCTCACGGGCACCTGGCGTAATATCCACCCAGTCACGCTGAAGACGCTCGAAGTGCAGGTGGTCTTGCAGTGGATAGCCGTCCAGCGAGTCCATCCACTGATCAAAACCGGCCCTATCGCCATTGGCCAGCGCTTCTCTTGCACCGACAAAACGGATTCTTTCTTCGGTGTATACCGACAAGGGGTCAGCGACAATGTCGCCCCTATTGGCACCACTTGAGGTGCTGATGGATGCTGCAGCACAAAAAACTGCAACAGCAACCGGCCCGCGGCACCAAGACTGCGCCTTGCCCAAATTGCGTATTCTGTTCATTACTCACACCCACAAAACACCGGCATTGAATAAAAGCGCGGCAAAGACAGATAGAATCATGCTTATTGACCAGACTGTAGTACAGCACCGAGAAAATGCGAATTACCGATTCAGACAATAACTCAACACCCGGCACGGAAAACGCTGATGCCGATCCTTTATACGTAAACCTGTCGGGTTATCGATTCCTGCGGCTGGAATATCTTCCTGTATTGCAGGCTGACTTGCATCAGGCGCTAGTGCAAACCGGCGTACTTGGCACCATCCTGCTGGCCGATGAAGGGATCAATGTGGCTTTGGCAGGCTCCTCAGAACAATGCGCTGCCGCAGAGGCTTACCTGGAGGCTGACGAGCGTTTCAGCGGCATGTGGCTTAAGCGAAGTCTTTCAAGGAGTATCCCGTTTTCCAAACTCAAGGTCCGCATCCGGCATGAGATTATTGCCTTTGACGGCCCGGATGCCAGCGATCAACAGTTACAGCGTCCTCGTGCGCCGGCACTGGCTCCCGAGACTGTGGCTGAGTGGCTAGACACCCACAAGGACTTCACGCTGCTGGATACGCGCAACCGCTACGAAATCGAGTCCGGCACTTTCGCTCAAGCTGAACATCTGGATATCGCGCATTTTCGCGACTTTCAGGCAGCCGTAAAAACCGGCCTCGAAGCAGGCACCCTGGATAGGAAAAAACCCGTAGTCACTTTCTGCACAGGCGGCATTCGCTGCGAGAAAGCCGCACCCTGGATGCTCGAACAAGGCTTTGACGAGGTGTACCAGATTGATGGCGGTGTGCTCAATTACTTCCAGCAAACTGGCGGCGCTCACTGGGAAGGAGATTGCTTCGTATTCGATGACCGGGTAGAGCTGGACAAGTCACTGAAACCGACGGGCGCAACCTGGTGCACGCACTGTCAGCTGACAATTGCTGCTGGCGCGTCCTGCACCTGTCAGTCTTCCAGTACGGCCATCGATATGGTGTAGCTCTTGCCCTGCTTCACCTTCGTGTAGTTGCCGAAGGTTTCGTTGAAGGAGCGTTTGATAAAGCCACGCAGTCCGTTAATGGTGACAACGACGAAGCGCGCACCAGGCAACATGTGGCTACGGGTGTCATGAAACAGGATTTGAAAGAACTCGTTACCGACCTTGGCCGGCAGATTGGACACCACCAGACTCAGCTCCAGTCCGGCTGGTACATGGCTGAATCCGTTACTCAAGTAAGCCTCAACATTACCAAGGCCGTTCCGGGTGGCATTGGCCTTTGTGTATTCAATGGCCAGAAAGTCCTTGTCCAGCATGTGTGTGACACCGTGTGGAGCACGCTGTGCGATCGACAAGCCTAGCGGTCCATAGCCACAGCCCATATCCAGCGCAACGTCGTCTTCACGCACCTCAAGATGGTCCAGCAACAGTAATGTACCGTCATCAATGGCGCGCGGGGAAAACAGCCCCCAAGTGGTCTGGAAAGTCAACCCCCGCCCCGCAAGGTCGGTGCTGATGATGAGATCTTTTCGCAATTGTTCTACTGACATAACGCTAGTATCTCACTTGGTTGTCGGTTTTCGTGCAAACACACGCTTTATTCGATACCCTTCTGTGGCTTAAGCGGAGAAAAACACCACATGCGCGTGATCTTGTTGGGAGGACCCGGTGCCGGGAAGGGTACACAGTCTGGTTTTTTGACGGAGCGTTATGGCATTCCTCAGATCTCGACCGGCGATATGTTGAGAGCGGCCGTTAAGGCACAGACTCCACTGGGTATCGAAGCCAAGAGGGTTATGGACGCCGGAGATCTGGTTTCTGACGACATCATCATCGGCCTGGTGAAAGAGCGTATCGCAGAGCCTGACTGTGCCAAAGGATTTCTATTCGACGGCTTTCCACGCACTCTGGCACAAGCAGATGCCATGAAAGATGCACATGTCGATCTGGATGCCGTGGTCGAAATCGACGTCGATCAGGATGAAATCATCAAGCGTATGGGTGGCCGCCGTATTCATGAACCATCCGGGCGCAGCTATCATGTGGAGTACAACCCGCCAAAAGTGCCTGAGAAAGACGATGAAACGGGTGAAGACCTGATCCAGCGCGAGGACGACAAGGAAGAAACCGTGCGGTATCGATTAAGCGTCTATGAAGAGCAGACAGCGCCCTTGAAGTCCTATTACAAAAGCTGGTCAGATACCGGCGAAGCTCTTGCACCTGCCTATGTGAAAATCTACGGCATCGGCACGGTAGAAGACATCAAGAATGCCATCTTCGACGGGCTGGACAAAGCCACCAAAGCCTAACGATTTCCTGCGGTTCTCACCAGACGGCGGCAAGACAGGCGAGCGTTGACTCCAACGCTCCGCCCAAACGGGTCGCCCGTCCACTCAGGTTTCCATCAGAACCCGTTTCGCAGCCTGTAATGTCTGCTCTGGCTGCTCACTCATCACCATGTGCCCGCAATTCTCCAGCACAATCAATGTTGCACCCAGAGTCTCAGCCAGCTGTTTGCTCATTTTCATGGGTGTCATCCGGTCGCTATCACCCGCGATCAATGTGGTGCGCCCGGAACCGAATACCTCAGCCACCTGTGCAAGTCCCTGATAAGCGTTGCAGGCAAACAGATCGTTGTGCAAAACACCCGGGCCTGCCTGCTCGAGCAAGGCCATGGCCGTGTTCTGAACGCTGATACCCGCTACGGCGTTATGCCCCAATTGTGATGAAAAGCTGTGACTGAAAATAGCTATCATGTCTACCGCTGATTGCTCGTTAGCTTCAGCCGCATCCAGTAACCCCTGACCAACCGGCATCGGGAAGCCCGTAGCGAACAGCAGCAGATGCTCAACACTATCGGGCCTCTGGCCGGCAGCCTCAGCTACGGTCAGTGCGCCCATGCTGTGACCACCCAGTATCACGGGAGTATCAGGCAAATCGTGATTTGCTTGCAGGCAATCGAGCAGTACCCAAAGAAAGCGTGCCTGATCTTCTACGCTCTTGGGTGGATCTCCTGCAGAGCCTCCGTGACCCGGCAGATCCGGTGTCACAACGTTGAATCCGTGACGTGCAAAATAGCGAGCCAGCAAGACCCACACGGTGCGATTCATCCCGGCGCCATGTTGTAGTAACAAGGTCTTGCGCCCTGCCTGCCACTCAACACCGCCCTGACCAACGAAAATCTCGTTACCTTCTATGTTGATTTTCATGCGTGTCTCGCCGCACGCTTGAGCGCCTGACTCAAGTCACCGATCAGATCATTGACATCTTCAAGCCCGACAGACAAACGTACAAGACCAGCCGATATACCTGCATCGATCAGCGCCTGATCATCCATACGCGAATGCGTGGTACTGGCCGGATGAATCACCAGTGATTTAGCATCGCCCACATTAGCAAGATGCGAGAACAGTTGCAGGCTTTCGATAAACGCACTACCGGCAGCTCGTCCGCCCTTGAGCTCAAAACTGAATACAGCACCTGCACCTTTGGGTAACAGCGTTTTAGCCATCTCATGGTCGGGATGCTCCGGATGGGCCGGGTGATGAACGCTGGACACTGTGTCGTGCCCCGCCAGAAATTCCACGATCTTGTGGGTGTTTTCCACGTGCCTGTCCATCCGCATGGGCAATGTTTCCAGACCCTGCAGCAGATGAAAAGCATTACCCGGTGACAAGCTTGCACCGAAGTCCCTGAGACCCTCCTTGCGCGCCCTCATGATGTAGGCCGCCGGACCAAACTCTTCAACAAAATCCATACCGTGGAAACCTGCATAGGGCTCACTGATCTCAGGAAAGCGACCCGATGCTTCCCAGTTGAATCTGCCCCCATCCACCAGAACACCGCCCACTGCAACTCCATGTCCACCCATGAACTTGGTCAGTGAGTGCATGACGATATCAGCGCCCAGCTTGATAGCCGACATCAGGTACGGCGTGGTCAGCGTTGCATCAATCATCAACGGCACACCCGCTGCGTGCGCAATGGCTGACACGCGTGGAATATCCAGAATTTCGCACCGTGGATTGGCCACAGTTTCAGCAAACACGACACGTGTTTCCGGCCGGATTGCCGATGCAAACGCGTCGGGATCTCGCGGGTCTACAAAGGTAGTTTCTATACCAAAACGAGGTAGCGTGTAGCTGAGCAGGTTATGAGTACCACCGTACAAGGACCGGGATGCAACGATATGGCCACCCGCGCCTGTAATAGTCGTCAGGCCCAGGTGGATTGCCGCCATACCACTCGCCGTACAGACTGCCCCCACTCCACCTTCCAGTGCCGCTACCCGCTCTTCCAGCACCGCCACTGTCGGATTGGATATACGTGAATAGACATGCCCGGCACGTGCCACGTCAAACAGTGACGAAGCCTTGTCGCTATCCTTGAACACAAACGAGGTGCTCTGGTAGATAGGCGTGGCTCGTGCGCCAGTTTCACTGTCGGGATGTTGCCCGGCATGCAAAGCAAGGGTATCGAAACCCAGAAAATCAGGTCCACTCATAAGTGCATTTCAACCGTTGTCGTGTTCAAGCTGCAAACAATAACAGCCACTTAAATCGTTCATGGAAAGCATCTACCCGTAATGCACAGGAAACTCACCGAACGAGGCAGGTACTTCAGGTAATGCCAAATTCTTCTTCACGAGCACGTTTTACCACATCATAGTGCTCCGCCAGCAGATCGCTTTTACTGACGATACCAATGAGTTCCGGTCGCTTGTCCACTTCCCGATTCACCACCGGAATGAACTCGAGTTTTTCCTCGGCCATTGTCTGCACAGCGGTCACGATATTGGTCATCAGGGTGATGGCGTAGTCGACAGGCAACGCTGCATCAAAAGCCGGTGAATCCATGCCATTTTCAATCGCATGACCGCTTAGCGATGTCATGTTCACACTGCCCTTGAAGATAGTGTCCTGATCCACAAACATCGCCAGACGATGACGCCCCTGGCCCATGCGAGATTGCAGTTCGCCCGTGGTCATGCCCGGTTCAACAATCAGATAATCGTGACTGATCAAAGCCTCCACACGATGTGTCATCAACAGGCTGATATCCCTGCCACGTGACAGATTAACGTTGCGTCGTGCCAGTTGCCAACGAAAGAATGAACCGTGCTTCCCCATCTGCATCAACGTACTTGCAAACGCCGCAGCCGTCATGACGCCCAGGGTGATGCCGTAGTCTCGTGTCAGTTCGAACACAATCAACACCGTTGAGATCGGTGCGCCCAGCAATGCGGAGCCCACTGCCGCCATGCCGATGGTGGCATAGACGCCCTGATCACTCAGCGTCATGCCAGTGAGACTAATCAAAGCCCAGAACAGACCGCCGAGCATGCTGCCCAGAAAAATGGCGGGCCCGAATATGCCACCCGCAAATCCACTGCTCAGAGCCAGACAGACAACGGTGAGTTTGGCCAGCAAAAGCCACATCAGCATCTGGTTATCCAGTACGCCACGCAAGGCCAGTAATGTGCCTTCAAAGCCAATACCCAGAATGGCCGGCAGCGGTATGGCAATCATGCCAAACAACGCTCCGGCGATAGCCGGTTGACCCCACCGGGGCACACCAGATTTTTTCCAGCCTTCCTGAAACAGCCCCGTCATGGCCAGCAACGCTTTACTCAACAGCGCGCCTGTCAGGCCCAGCCCTGCGAAAAATACAAACTCCCACTGTGACTCGATAACATGCGGCAACACCGGAAAAAGTGCGTGACTACCCAGGAAGTAATCCCGTACCAGCATGGCGGCGATGACAGCAACAACGACCGGTGCGAATACGCGTAGTGTGTAGTAACCGACGATCACTTCCAGTGCAAAAATAACGGCGGCTATTGGGGTGTTGAACGACACCGCAACCGCCGCAGCTGCACCACAGCCGAGCAGCGCCAGAGATTGTTTGTGATCAAGATTCAGCTTCTCAGCCAGCCAGGCGCTGATCGATGCACCGATGTGTACCGCTGGCCCCTCTCGCCCCAATGGCGCTCCAACTCCCAACGACACCGCAGCAGCAATTCCTGCCCCCACACCGGAGCGGGCAGGCATGCGAGCACTGTTCAGAGCGCAGGCTTCCATGACGTCTGCAATCCCGTGATAGCGCCTGCCGGGTAGAAACTGCATCAGCACGCCTAAAATCAAACCACCCACTGCGGGCACCAGAATCACTTGCCAGGCAGGCCTTGCAATTAAGATCTGGGCGTAACGAATTTCAGACGCCTCGCCGTAACCGATCCATTGGACCAGCAGCACCAGCTCTATCAATGCCAGTGTGGAAAGACCCACCGCTGCACCGATCAAAGCGGCCAGTACAAAAAACCCCGGGCGAGTTCCCAACGCAGAGCCAAGGACAGAGACTCTGTCTGGCGCCACGCTAGCGCGCAATGCAACGCGCCTGAATAATCACCGGCCAGCCTGCCCCATGGTGCGCGATGCGAACTCTCGTCTTAATGGAGAGAGGGTATCGAGCCCCAGCAAAGCGGCAGAACGAAGATGCCCCGGCAATGAGGCAGACCCTCTGAAGCCGCGTGCCAACACATCAGTAAATTGCACTACTTGTTTCTGATCCGAAGCACGCAGGCTAACAAACTGTGACAGCAAGGATTCACTGCCCGGATCACGATCATCCTTGTTATCCAGCAACGCAACCAACTGAGCGACATCACGCATCGCCAGGTTGTATCCCTGCCCACCAACCGGGTGCAATAACCGCATGGCATTACCCAGCAAAATAGTTCTATTGGCAATCTGGCTATCCGCTTCTATGCGCATCAATGGCGTGACAAATCTGGGACCCACCGCCGCAAAACGACCGAGTCGAAAACCGAAGCGCTTTTGCAATCGCGTCAGATAATCTGCATCATTCAGGCGGCCAATGTGATCCTGATCATCAGGATCGAGGCAGTCAACAAAACTCATGTAGGGCCCTGGCCGCGGCAACATCGCCAGGGGACCACTCGGCGTGAAACGTTCATGCGCCACACCGAGGTGTTCACCGGCAAGCCTGACCATGCCAAGCACGGCCGATTGCTGATAATCCACTTGCCCGACAGCGATACCCGCTGATTCCCTGACCACTGAGCCAATGCCATCAGCGGCAATCAGCAGCCGCGCTTGAAAGCGGGCACCTGATGACGCGTGCACTGTAACTGCATCATCGTGAAACTCAACTGATGACACGCGCGTGTTCTGGTAATGCTTGACGGTAGTATCGGGCAGCTGTTGTCGTTGCTCAGCGGAAAACTGTGTGTTGTTGACAACGTACCCGACAGCCGCCACACCCAATTCCGTAGCGTTGAGCCTCGTTGCACCAAAGTAACCCTTGTGAGATACGTTGACCCGGTTAATCACACACGCGTCCTGTGCAACGACATCCCAAAGACCCTCACTATCAAACCATTGCTGCGTACCCAGACTCAATGCTGTGCAGCGCTGTGCCAGATTCGCATCAAAGGTTTCAGCATGAACCTCTGGCTCAGGTTTGCTGCGGTTCTGCGCAGCTTCTGTAACCGAGGCCTTGTCGGCATCCAGCAAACCTACACACCAGCCACGCCTGGCCAGTGCGAATGCCAGAGGCAATCCGACAAGACCAGCGCCAACAATGGCGATATCAAACTCGACAGCGGATTGATCGACGGACATGGCAGACGACTGATTCATTGTGCCATGAGCGCCTCAATATCATCCACGCTTTTAGGCACGTCTGATGTGGTTACTTCATGGCCCTCCTTTGTCACGATGACATCATCCTCAATGCGAATACCAATATGTCGGAACTGACGAGGAATTTTCCGTGACCCGCCTAAATACAAGCCTGGCTCCACGGTCAAAACCATACCGGGTTCCAGTAATCGCCACTCATCATTGATCTTGTACTCGCCCACATCGTGTACATCGATACCCAGCCAGTGACCGGTTCGATGCATGTAATAAGGCTTGTAGGCTTCCTCCTTGATCAGTGCCGGTAACTTGCCTTTCAGTACACCGATGTCGCGTAGCCCTCGCGTTAGCACCTTGACCGCCGCTTCATGCGGATCGTTCCAGTGGTTGCCGGGCTTGACTGCGTCTATGGCGGCTAACTGTGCCTCGAGTACGATGTTGTAGACAATTTTCTGTTCCTTCGTGAAGTGGCCGTTAACCGGAAACGTGCGCGTGATATCACCGGCGTATCCATTGACCTCGGCACCAGAGTCGATCAGCACCAGTTCGTTGTTTTCCAGAACGTCGTTGTTTTCTGTGTAATGCAAAATACAGCCATTTTCGCCACCACCCACAATCGGTAGAAACGAATGTGTCGCACCCGAGGCGGTGTACTCGGCAATTAATTCCGCTTCCAGTTCGTACTCAACCATGCCAGGTTTTGCAGCACACATGGCACGTGTGTGTGCTGATGCTGTCAGTTTGGCCGCCTGGCGCAGGCTGGCCAGTTCAACACGGCTTTTGTGCACACGCATCTCGTGCAAGTGAAAATCCAGAGAAATGAATGAATCCGGATCGCTCCCCGCACGCCGGCTCGAACGGGCCTTGCTCAACCACCCCAGAAGCTGTGCGTCGAAGGCCTGATCCTTACCCAACGTGTGGTAAACCGCCTGCTTGTTTTCCAGTAGCCCGGGCAGGATATCGTCGATGTCACCAATGGGAAACGCATCGTCGGCGCCCAACGCCTCCGGTGCATCTTCCACGCCCAGCCGCCTGCCGTGCCAGGTCTCTTTCTGGGGATCGCGCTCGCGGCAAAACATGATGTACTGGCCAGCTCGCCGATTGGGAATCAGCACCATCAGAGCCTCTGGCTCATCAAAGCCGCTGAGGTACCACAGATTACTGTCTGCACGATAGCGATAATCGGTATCGCGACTGCGCATGGCGGCCCGTGCGGCAGGAATAACGGCAATGGAGTTGTCACCCATGGTACGCATCAGTGCCCGACGGCGACGCTTGAGCTCATTGCGCTGCGCCTTGCTGAAACGCTCCGTCCTGCTCATGCCCTTTTTCATGATGGCTTTTCCTGTGTGTTGGGCGTGACCGGGCGCAACTCTTCCAGTACCAGCAGAACACCGACGCGTACATACTCCAGTAACTCGAAATACATCGCCTCACGCTGTTCATCCGTGTCAACGACGCTCTGCTGTGGCTCTGTAGTAGGGTCTTCCTCACCGCCACGATCATCCGCATCGGTAGCCTCAATAGCCTGAAAGTCTTCGATAATTTCTCGCGTGTCTTTAGGTAGCGGCTTCTGACCACGCTGGCTCAAGGCAATGCCTATGCCGTAGGTAAAACCTCCACAAAAATCGCCCAGCGCCCGGATACGCACGGCCACCGGCATTTCATCTTCCGGCACGTGTGGTGCGAATTCCAGATCTGCATGGTTCAGTAACGCCAGCGACTCGGAGAACCATTCGTCGAGCGTCTTCAACTCAGCGGCCTTGCTGCTCACGGCGTCGGCACTTAGAGAGGCGGCGTCCAGCAATTCAGTAAACCAGCGCGTTTTTGCCGCGGCACTAGGCATGGAGCACAGTAGGCCACAACACAGCCCGTGAACTTCCGAGATCGGCAGCGGTATATCCAGCCGCTCGAGGGCGTTATTGATAGAAAAGGGGGTGAGAGTCACAGTTTATCTGTCGTCCTGCCGCAGGTTATTGGTATCAACTAAGTCAGTCAGTCAGCGATGAAGTATACAATGCTAGGTATCCATTCACTCGGGGTTATCCATGAGTCCGCCGACAGTTCATGAAGAATTCGATGCCTTGGAATCGCGTGTGCAGAAGATCGCCACGCTATGCGCACAATTGCGCCAGGAGAACCAGTCGCTCAAGAAGGAGCAGCATTCTCTGGTGGAAGAACGGGCGCGACTGATCGAGAAAAACGAGACTGCCAGAAGCAAGGTAGAGCAAATGATTGTCCGCCTCAAATCCCTGGAAGCCAGCCAATGAACAAACCTGAAAACCGTGTTCATGACAGCGCAGGCAGTCGCCCTGCCCGGCTGCGCATTCTCGATAAAGAGGTACAGATTGCGTGTAAGCCGGGTGAAGAGGACGACCTCATGCAAGCGGCCGCGTATATTGATCAGTCCATGCGCGACCTGCGGCGTCGTAACAATACCTCCAGTATCGAAAAAATTGCCATCGTGGCCGCTATCAATACCGCCAACGCCTTGTTGAAATCACGCTCTCAAGAAGGCGGTGACGAGACAGTGACTCAACGATTGGACGCCATCAACACACAGTTGGACGTTGTGTTGGGCGACCCCATTACAGAGTAACTACCGAAAGCCTGCAACAAGGCAAGATCGTGCTAGTCTGTCAAGCGTATCTTCTGCGGTGTTTGTTATTCGGCTGGGTATATCCCTTGAGCCTAATTTCTCACCCCGGGGGTGATCTGGTCACTGTTGTTGTGCATGTCCGCTACGGCGGAAAGCCTGATACGGTTCCAGTCGTCCCCACCTGAACCGATTGGTTCAAGGTAGCACACCTTAAACGGCATTCGTGGTTGATACTCTTTTACTTACTGATCGCCAGCCTTGGTGATCCACCAACTCATTTGCGCAACCAACAGCGTCCTGTTGCCGCAGTTGATTGCTAGTGAATCTGTCTTTGCTCTACCGGGTCAGACCACGACATCCAGATCCTCACGGTATACGGCACACACATTCAGTGGTGCGATGAAGTCTTCCTAGAAGATTTTCCGTCTGTGAGTCGCGAACAAGTAACCGGTCTTCTTGAACACGCATTGCGGCAATTGACGTCGGGCAATGAAGCTGCTGCGTGACGAGCAGGTACCAGCGCGACTCTCGCGCGAGTTCCCTGAGAAGTACGATGTTCATACAGTCCAAAAAATGGGCTGGGCTTCAACGAAAAATGGTGAACTGCTGAAACTGGCTGCAGACAACTTCGGGCACAAATTCGTCGATCGAAAGGTTCTCAATCGTACTCTTGTACATCAGGTTTCACCGAGGATATACGCATACCCTTAGAGTGCAGTACGTCCGCAATCGAACACAATGCATCCTCAGTACGCAGTATCGGATTGATCAATAACCCAACCATAGCGGTGAGTCCTGCTTTGTCAGACCTGAACTTACTGGCGATATAAACCCTAGTGATACATATAGTTTTGGCCTAGGCGGCCCCACCCAGAACCGCTTAGATGCTTCTATAGCAGCATCTAAGTACCGGAGGCGGCCCCCGCTGTACTCATCTTTCCTGGATCTCTCGGGGCCGCTTCCGGTACTTATATACAGCTCTATAAGCTTCTGGACTCGAAATTTTATGCAACACTGGGGTATAGACATTCGAGATTGACAATCATGTGCATGAAAAAATGACAACACCCATCAACACCACACAAGATCGCGATGCATTACGCAAACACTTGCGTGCAGTAAGAAAACAGCTTGATCCGGAAACCGTATCCCACTACTCACAACGGATTGCTCATCAGCTCTATCCGCTGCTAAGCGAGGCTACGCACGTTGCAGCCTATCTTGCGTTAGGCAACGAGGTTGATGTTTCATCACTCTTGGTGTGGTGTCACTCTGATCATAAGCATACTTATATACCTGTGGTAATCGAAGATAACCAGATGCTGTTCATGCCATACGACGCCAATACGCCTTTAGTGCCCAACCGCTATGGCATTCTTGAACCGGTAGCCGTCAAAGCCGTCAGGCGTGCCACCGAAACCCTTGATGCTGTCATCGTGCCGCTGGTGGGGTTTGACGAGAGCTGTAACCGGATGGGTATGGGCGGTGGATATTATGATCGTGCATTTGCACACCAGCAAGACGCGTCAACCAGCACCAACCGGCCATTACTAATCGGCGTTGCCTTTGATGAACAACAGGTAGACAGCGTGTTTGCCGACTGGTGGGATGTCCCGCTAGATTTCATTGTTACGCAAAGCAAGGTTCACAAACGCGGGTGACAGCGCTGGGCACGCGCTTTCAACGCAAGCACGTTTGAATCAGCGCATGAACATCTGATAGGCCGCGTTGTCTGACTCGTCTTCACTCTTAAAGCCCAACGTAGCGATAACACTATCCAGCTCAGCCTGTTCCTCTGCCGGCACGCTCATACCCACTAGCACGCGGCTGTACGCAGCACCATGATTGCGATAGTGGAACAGGGTGATATTCCAACGCTCGCCCATAGCCTTGAGAAAATCCAGCAAGGCGCCTGGCCGCTCAGGAAACACAAAGCGATAGAGTCGTTCTGATTCCATGGCGGCATGACCACCGATCATGTGCCGTAAGTGTAATTTGGCCGTATCATTGTGCGTCATGTCCAAAACCGTATAGCCGCCCGCTTCAAGTTCGCCAACCAGGGCTTTACGTTCTTCTGCACCGCCCCTGAGTTCGACACCCGCAAAGACGTTAGCCGTTGCATGATCCGCGTAGCGATAGTTGAACTCAGTAATCCCGCGACGGCCGATGATGTTGCAGAACTGCAGAAAGCTACCCGGTTTTTCCGGAATAGTGACGGCCAGCAACGCTTCACGACTCTCACCAATTTCAACCCGTTCTGCCACGTGTCTTAGCCGGTCAAAATTTATGTTTGCACCGCTATTGATGGCAATGAAGGTCTGCCCGCTTACACCATGCTCCTTGACGTAGCGCTTCATGCCCGCAACGGCCAAAGCTCCGGCAGGCTCTGTCAGAGTGCGTGTTTCACTGAAAATATCCTTGATGGCATTGGACATTTCATCCACGGTTACCAATATGACTTCATCGAGGTATTCGCGGCACACGTCAAACGAGTATCGACCCACCTGCTTAACGGCGACTCCATCGGCAAACAGGCCTACCTGCGGCAAGATCACACGCTTATCGGCAGCCAGTGCACCGTGCATGGAAGCTGCGTCTACCGGCTCTACTCCCACGATGCGCACGTCGGGCCGCAGGTACTTCATGTACACGCTAACCCCGGCTGCCAGTCCTCCTCCACCTACCGGAAGAAAGACCACATCCAGCGCACCCGGATGCTGACGACACAACTCAACGCCGACCGTACCCTGCCCGGCAATGGTATCGGGGTCGTCGAATGGATGGATAAACGGGAAGCCACGCTCCTCACCCAGTTTCAGGGCGTGAGCCAGTGCAGCATCGAAATCGTCACCGTGCAGTATCGCCTCGCCACCCAAGGCACGCACCGCTTCAACCTTGATGCCGGGCGTTGTCTGCGGCATGACGATGACAGAGGGTATCCCCAACCTGTTGGCTGCCAGCGCGACACCCTGAGCGTGGTTGCCAGCAGAAGCGGCGATAACACCAGGCACAGTTTCCTGCTGCATCAACTTGAAAATACGATTGAATGCACCGCGACACTTGAACGAGAAAATCTGCTGTTCATCCTCGCGTTTCAGCCATACGGTGTTGTTCAACCGGCGCGAAAGCTGTGGCGCTTCGTGCAAGCGAGTCTCTTTTGATACGTCGTATACGCGCGCGGACAGAATCCGTTTGATGTACTCTTCTTGTAGCTGGCTCATCTAGGTAGTAGCTGGCTCTCTGACCGTCGTGCCTGAACATCACATGGCCGACCAATGTACTCGTTTTCACCTTGAAAAACCTGCATGAATCATCCCGGTAAACACGCCTCTGCACTGGCAGCGCTCAAGTATGTCGAGCCAGACACTGTACTGGGGGTTGGTACAGGATCCACAGTCAATGTTTTCATTGAAGTGCTGGCAGCCTCGGGCATCCGACTGTCAGGCGCGGTGGCTAGCTCAGAGGCCACCGCCACGCTTCTGAAGTCCCACGGTATCGAAGTCATGGAGCTCAACATGACGGGCGATCTGGAGTTGTATGTCGACGGTGCAGACGAGATTAACCCGAACCTGCAAATGATCAAGGGCGGTGGTGCTGCGTTAACGCGTGAGAAAATCGTCGCCGCCGCTAGTCGTCAGTTTATCTGTATTGCCGACCAGAGCAAGCAAGTGAACATACTCGGAACATTCCCGTTACCCGTAGAGGTCATACCCATGGCCAGAAGCTACGTGGCCCGGGAAATCGTCAAGCTCGGGGCGGATCCTGAATACCGTGAAGTTCCGTTGACGGACAACGGCAACATCATTCTTGATTGTTACGGCTTCAGCATTACTGATCCGATTTCGCTGGAAGCTACTCTCAATGCGATCCCGGGGGTTGTTACCAACGGACTGTTTGCCGCACGTCCGGCAGACAAGCTGATCATCGGTCACGATGATGGACGTTCCGAGCTTCTGGGTTGAATACACGGGTTCATCCGTACTTACCCGCAACAGGCTTAGTCAGGAGGCGATCTGCCGAGATTGGGTATCGTCCATCGATACCTTACCACCCCGTTCCAGCGGCAGCTCAAGCGTAATGCGGGTACCGTTGTCGAGATTACTGGCAGCTACTCTGCCTGCGTGTAACGAGACCACACGCGACACCAGAGCCAGACCCAACCCGATGCCCTTGAATTGTGTCGAGGTCGATGGATCACGCTTGAATCGGGTGAAGAGCTGATCCAGCATCTCAGGCTCGATACCGACGCCCTGATCATCCACCGTTAGCACCGCATATCCGTTCACTGCGGTCAGCTGTATGCGCACCGTCGTCTCTTCCGGCGAATATTTGATGGCGTTACCGACTATGTTTGTTACAGCTCTCTCCAGAGAGGCTGCATCACCCTCGACCCACAACTCATCATCAACCGTGTCCACGTCAAACTGAATTTTTCGGCTGCGAGCCTGCGGCAGCATCTGGTCGAGCGAGTTATCAATAACAGCATTCATCAGCAGTGGCGTGAACTGGGCTTCTGACAGGCTATCGGCCCGGGCCACGTGTAACAGGTCATCCATCATCGACAAGCTGTGCTGGATATTCTGCTCAACTCTCGGATCGTTGTGCTGTTCCAGTAAATACAGAGCGGAGATTAACGGGGAGCGCAGATCATGCGACAGATAATCCACCATTTCAGCACGGGCCCGCTCGGCAGTACGAATATCGCTGACGTCCAGCACACTGGCACAGATAAGCCGATCGGCCAGCGTATCACCCACACATCTCAGGTTCACCACAAGCTCACGCTCGCCCTCACTGTAAGACACTTGCCAAGGCTTGCAGTCGAGCACGAGCTGCTCGAGTCGCTGCGCATCTTCGGTGGCGTGCATCTGGCGCCCCACACTGGACAGAAAATCCACCAGATCCGCACGTTCGCTGAAGCCTGGAACAATTCTGTAAATCAGCCTGTTGGCACGCACACATTCACCGGCGGCATTCCAGACACCAAAGCCTGTGGGACTACCGTCCAGAATAGTCTCGGAAAAAATCTTGATACTGCGCAGCCAGTCCATCTGCTCACTGAGCTTCAGCGCGTTGGTCTGCAGCTGCTCTATGGAGCCTGCCAGTCTCGACGCACGTTCGCGCGAGCGTACTCGCGCCAGCGTATCCACGTAATGGGTTATTGCAGCACCATGCTCTGCGTCATCGATAATCAGTTCGATGTGCAGCGGCTCGACACCCGCATACGTTCGGGCATAAACACCACGCCGCACCCGCCAGCTTCCTTCCGACGATTCTGTACGAAAATCGGGTAATCCGGCCCCGTCAGAAAAAACGTCGTCGCCTGAATGAAAGCGCCAGGCTCTTAGCGGCAAATGACGGCTGGCGGTGCTGAAAAACTCTGCCAGCAAGCTGTTGCTCTGACTGTCTCGCTGCGGCAGGTGAGGCGCAAGCTTGGCTTGTTCGCGCTCCAGAAACCGGTTGACGTAAGCCAGTCGATGCCAGCTCCAGAACAGGTAGCTGATCAGAATAGGCAAGCTGGCCGACAACGGCGCATACCAGGCTCGCGCATATCGATACAACAGAAAACTGAGCAGAACCGGGAGGCTTGCACCGATAACAGCCGATGCAAATCCCCATTGCGGCGGTGCTCGCGAATACAACAGCAACATCAGTGGCAGCAATACAATGGCAATAACCAGGTTGAAGTAAGGTGCTGCCACCGTCACCGTCGTCTGATCTCGCAACGCTGAAAAAATGTTGGCATGAATCTCAACACCCGGCACCGGCTGGTCCAGCGCCGATACCGGCGTGGGTACCACATCACCTAGCCCGGTCGTGGTGAGTCCGAAAAACACGATCTTGCCGGCGAGTTGTCGCTCGGTCACGTTGCCCCGTATTATCTCGACGGCCGGTATGCGACGAAAGGCGCCGTTAGGGCCATAAAAAGGAATAAGCACCTCATGATTCTGCACCCATTGCCCAGCGGAGCCGGCTTGTCTGCTGAAGCGACCTGGTAGCGGATCTTGTACCTCTTCGAGCGACTGCAGCGCTGCCAAGGACAGGGCTGGCCAGTGAGACTGGTTGAAGCCTGCCTTGAGAAAAACCCGTCGGACGATCCCGTCATCATCAATCGGCAGAAAGATATGACCCAGATCAGTGACCTTGCGAGTTATCTCGGAGATCGGCAGAGATTCTGTCGCCGGGCGACCTCCACCACCCTCGGTGTGTATTGGCAGGATAGTCACTGGCAAAGAGCCTATTGCCGACGCCAGTCGCGCATCGTCCTCTTTATTAGACGGCTCTACGTACAGTACATCTATAACAACCGCGCGTGCGCCATTCGCCCGCAACTGCTCGAACAGTTGTGCCTGGATATCGCGTGGCCAAGGCCAGCGCCCAAGCTGACTCAGACTGTGAGAGTCGATGGCTGCGATGACAACATCATCGGGAACCACACGCTGGTAGGCACGCACCCAGTTGTCATGCAGCAACCTGTCGACCTTCTGGGTGCTGTCACTCCATTGCAACAACCAGACGAAAAACAACAGCGTGCAGAAAAACGCCAGCAGACCCACCAGTGTCACGCGGCGGTGACCGGGTAGATTACGCAGGGGCTCAATGCTCATTTATCGTGCCCGGAGTTTGCGTGACCTGCGCTCTGCAGGACTAACTGTTGTTGGTGTGTTCCTCAAGCCTGTAGCCATGCTGGTAGATTGAGGTCAGCTTCCAACGCTCAGAGGCTAGTAGTTTCAGCTTCTTGCGCAGGCGACTAGCGTGCGTGTCGACGGTACGAGTATTGAGTTCTGCAGAAGTACCCCAGACTGAGGTCAGCAGATGCTGTCTGGACAGCACGCGCCCGCGGTTGCGAAACATGAACAAGGCGAGCTCATATTCTTTCTCGGTCAGCTTGATCGGCTCATCGTTAAGGCGAACCTGACGATTTGACGTGTCAAACACATACGGCGGACATTCGAGTATCTCGCTTTCCGGCTGAGCTCGACGGGCCAATGCGTATAGTCTTGCGAGCAGCTCGTGCTGACGAACCGGTTTGGCCAGGTAGTCGTCTGCACCGGCACGCAACGCCGTAACAATATCTTCCTCTGCCTGTCTGGCGGTGGCAAAAATGACCGGAATGTCGCTGGTGAGTGTCTTGCGGATCCAGTGCAGCACTTCGAGGCCGGAACTGCCGGACTGTAGCGTCCAGTCCAGCACAACGACGTCATAGCTCGACTTGCGAAAAGCTCTCTGGAAATCTTCCGCAGTATTGAAAACCCCGCAGTGATATCCCTTGCCTTCGATCCAGCCGCTTACACGGGCTGCCTGCTCGTTGTTGTCCTCGAGCAGAGCAATACGCAGGTTTTGCCTGTCGCTCATAACGTACCTCGTCCTTAGAAGAAGGAGAGTGTCACCTAATGCGCAGGCAAGTGCAAACACTACGATACCAAAATCTCACTAAACCCATGATTTCAATGAATTTAGGCTTATATTAACGCCGAGTGAACTGCAGTTTAATGCTGTCGATTCACGAACTGAGGGCCTGCGGGTTGAAGTAGTGCCGCCCACCCTCCAGCTCACCGATTCGGTCCACCAGCTGCATTACCTCAGCAGGATCGTCCGCAAAGTTGATTTGGGCCGCATTCACTATCAGCAGAGGCGTGTCGTTATAGGCGTGAAAGAATCGTTCATACAAAGCACTCAGCTGCTGTAGATAATGGCTGTCAATGCGCTGCTCGTGATTGACACCTCTCCGCTCGATGCGCTCGATGAGCCTCTCCAGTGGGGCTTGCAGATACACAACGAGATCGGGTCTGGGCACGTCTGCAACCTGCTGCTCGAAGAAGCGTGAGTACATCCACCACTCCGTGTGATCCAGCGTCAATTCAGCAAACAGGCGGTCTTTCTCGAGCAGAAAATCCGCCACGATAGGCTGATTGGGGTTGCGCACGGCAGGATTGCGTAGCACCTCCAGCCGAGACGCCAGGAAATGCATTTGGGTGTGGAAGGCTGCAGCACCTGCATCTTTATAAAATGATTTCAGATACGGATTGGTTTTATCGGTATCGGTCAGATAGCTGGCTTTGATCTGCGTGGCAATCTGCGCAGCCAGGGTGGATTTTCCGACACCAATCGGGCCTTCTATGGCAATGAACTGATATTTCATATAGTACATTGTAGCTGCTCTGCACTATTTCACAAAAGCAGATTGCCGCGCGATTCGTGCACGTTTCGAAGCCGGTATCGGAGGACTCGTGCAACAGGAGCTGCTTGCCAATGTTGTAGGCTAATGTTCAAAACGCCTGATGCCGAATTGCTCGCAATTCTGGCAAAGCTCATCCACCGGGCCCAGTCCGCGAATCTCAAGCGCACTGTCAAGTTCCCGTAGTGGCCACAGCACGAAGGACCTGTCAGCAATGCCGATATGCGGTATCTGTAGATCCGACTCTTCAATCTGATGGCTACCGAAAAGCAGGATATCCAGGTCCAGCGGCCTGGCGGTCCAGCGCTCAGTGTTCTTTACCCGTCCGTGGGAAGACTCGATAGCCTGCAACTGCGCAAGCAGGACACGCGGCGTATCCGAGTAATAGAATGAACAAGCCGCGTTGAGGTAATCGGGCTGGTTCTGGGGGCCCATCGGATCAGTTTCATAGAGTGACGAGACGCGCAATTGAGCAACCGACTTCAGCTCACCAATCTCAGTGACAGCAGACTTCACATGCTCCTCCCTATCACCCAGATTGCTGCCCAGAGCAACAAACACCCGTGTCACAGCCTCTGGCATACCCCGTTAGCCTTGAGTCGGGGTAGAGGATCCCGAGGTACCCTTGTCACCCGCCGGCTTCTTGCGACGCCGACGCCGACGCTTCTTGGGCGGCGCTGAGGCATCGCCAACAGACTCGCTGACAGGCGCATCAGCATTCTCTTCAGATGTTGATTGATCCCGCACAGCATTCTTGCCACGTCGATCTGGCCAGATACCTTCAGCGACGGGTCGACTGCGAGCAGCGTCTTCTCGACGCTCTTCAGCAAGCGTCTGGACCTCTGTCCACCAGTTGGCACTGTCCTGCAGACTCGGCTCTATGGTTGCCCGCAAACACAAGAAGTCATAGGCCGCACGGAAACGGCGATCTTCCATCAGCTTGAGCGCTCTGCCACCTTTGAGGCGTTCGAGCCGAGGTTGCATTTGCCAGATCTCTTTCATCGGCCCTGAGAAGCGCCGCGGGATGGAGATGATGCGCAGTTGTTTCGACAGGACAGCATCAGCTGCTGCGAACAAGCCGTCATTGATCGACAGGCCTGCTTCACACTCGCTGATCGCGTATTCCTTAACGTCAGGCCAAAGCATGAATGCCAGCAAATAAGCGGGTGTTATGGGCTTGCCTTGGGCGACACGTCTGTCCGTATTTTCCAGAGCGGCATCCAGCATGCTGCTCAACGGTTCGTCACCTTGCTTAAGGCGCGCATCGAGCATGGGAAAGAGAAAGCGCAATAAATCCTGCTCTCGCACCGCGTGAAAACTGCGCAGCGCATAGCCTCCCTGAAAGAGTTTCAGCACTTCTTCAAACAATCGTGGCGGTGGAGTCGCGCTGAGCTCACTTGAGGTAGCACGCATGGCTGCCAGCGTCGCCGGATCGATCTCGAACTTAAGTTTTGCGGCCAACCTGACGGCGCGTAATACGCGGACGGGATCCTCTTCACAGCGAGTGACGGGATCACCGATCAGCTGAAAAACACCGCGCTCCAGATCTGCCAGACCTCCCACGTAGTCTACGACGGAGCCATCAGCAATGTTGTAGTACAGTGCGTTGACAGAAAAATCTCGCCGGTAAGCATCCTCTTCGATCGAGCCGAATACGTTATCGCGAACGATTCTGCCAGCAGCGCCAATCTCGCCACCCTCCCCTGTATTATGCGCAGCTCTGAATGTGGCCACTTCGATAATTTCACGGCCGTAAACCACATGTATGAGCCTGAATCGACGACCGATTATGCGCGAGTTCTTGAACAGTGCCCGGATAGTCTCCGGACTCGCATCGGTGGCAATGTCGAAGTCCTTGGGCTTGAGCCCCACTAAGGCATCGCGTACACCGCCACCCACCAGATAGGCCGCATGGCCTGCCTCATGGAGCTTGTCCAGCACCTTCAAAGCGGAGCGACCGATAGACTTGCGCGTAACCGAGTGCTCTCCGGCAGGCACGATCAACGGCGACTGGCCATCTGGATTACTCACGGCAACTTTCTTCGGTTTTCTGCCACGGTTATTCTGCCGTGGCTTCCGGCGCTTGCGTTTGCCTGAAGTGGCATCAGCCTTTTCGTCGGTGTGATTTTGCGCTGGAGCAGACGCCTCGGGGGCAGTGCCTTCAGAGTTTTCATTCAGCTTCTCCGACGACGCGGGTGTTGCGGTGGATTCCCCACCGAGTAGCGTCCTTGTTTTGTTCAGCGCCGAGCGAGATAGCCCGCTTAAACGTTTCAGCAATCGTTTCTCCGATTTCGTCAGTCATCCGGTGTTGTGTCCGGAACATCACTCTGATTCTGAAATCGGATGATCTGACGTCTTTGTTTCTTGGACGGTCGTCCTTCACCTGCCAGACCCGACCGTGCCATGCGATCAGCGCGCAAACGCTCGCTGAGTAACTGCCGAGCAGCCTTGCTTTGCTCGCTCTCTTCGTACAATGCCTGAGCCTCAGAGGCTGGTCGCCGCTGATCGTTCAGGGCCAATACTGTAACGACGAATAAATAAGGTGTTTTCTCTATCTGCAGGACATCGCCTACCAGTACAATCCTGGAAGGCTTGATACGCTGCCCGCCAATGCGTATCTGGTTTTTGGAAATAGCGACAGTCGCCAGATTGCGGGTTTTAAAAAAACGCGCAGCCCATAACCATTTGTCTATACGAACCCGATCTACCATCGAATATAAAGGCTCAAACCATGCAGTGCTTCATTTATCGCAGCTCAATCAAGGAAGGCTTATATGTCTATCTTGCCGAAGAAGACGGATTGAACGATTTGCCCGAACCCGTTTTGAAACAACTCGGCGAACCTGAGCTGACTATGACCCTCGATTTACAACCCGAGCGCAAGCTTATTCAAGAAGATACGCGAGTGGTGTTGGAAAATCTTAAAACTCGCGGATTCCACATCCAGATGCCCCGCGATATTGAACAACAATTAGCCGCCCTCGCTAGAGGCGCTGGCGGATGAGACTGTTTGTTGACGGACGCCCGCCGTTATTTTCGGGGCGCTGTTTGCAGTGGTCCCGGCTGTGACGAAAACCATGCAGCCAGATCCTGGATATCCTGATCCGTCAGCTGAGAGGCGAAACCGGACATTATCGCGTTCTGCCGGGCGCCGGAACGATAGCCTTTCAGGGCTTGCTCCAGATAACTCACATACTGGCCAGCAAGAATAGGATTATTGGGAATTTCTGAAATACCGTTGGCACCGTGGCAAGCAGCACAGGTGGCTGCTTTTTCCTCACCTGCTGCCGGATCACCTGCCGCCTGGGCATTGATACTCAGAGTAGCGAGCAATACCACACCCGAAAGCCTGAGCAGACGAGCTGCTGATGAGATTACCGGGTTAGTCATTATTTTGCCCCCTGTGCAGCAAACCAGGCTGCGATATCTTCTATGTCCTGATCGGACAATAGTGCCGCGTTCGCCTGCATAGTGGGATGTGAGCGTGTCTTGGAGCGGTAAGCCTGTAGCGCGGAAATCAGATAAGCCTCGTGCTGACCCGCTATACGCGGAACATGATAGGTGGGGTAAGTATTGACATAATGTTTGATGCCGTGGCATCCGAGACAGGTATATGCTTTGTCGCCGCCGGCCGCCGCGTCACCAGCCGCCATGGCCTGAGATACTGGAATGAGTGCACTGGCCGCCATCCCGAGCATGCCAATTCGCAATACTCGTTGAGCAGTCGCCTTGAATGCCAGGATAAAGCCGGCAGTCTGACACGTTGATTTCATTGAATAATCCACACTCATTACACAGTAAATATCGGGGCGTCACATGCATGAGCCCCAACCAAGTCCTCAATTCTAGCTGCTGACGGGCATAGCGCCAACCGCTGATTGCACTGATACGCCCATCTTTCAGGAGCGAAGCGCGAGGAACATCTGATTCATACGCTTCACAAAGCCTGCACTGTCTTCAAGTTGACCACCATCAGCCAACAATGCCTGATCAAGCAATAGATGCGCCCAGTCGTCGAATCTCTCATCATCCTGCTCCTTATCCATCAAGTCCAGAATAGGGTGAGTGGGATTAACCTCGAGAACAGGCTTGCTGCTTGGAAGCTCATGACCAGCCTGTTTGAGCAACTGTTGCATATGCAGCGCCATGTCGTGCTCGCCCATGACAACACAGGCCGGAGAGGAGGTTAGTCGAGTAGACACCCTGACATCACTGGTGGTTTCTGCCAGTGCCTTCTTGATGCGTTCGATCGTGGGCGCAACATCGGCTGCCTTCTTCTCCTTCTCAGCCTTCTCTTCATCAGACTCAGCGTTGTTACCTTCGATGGCGGTCAGATCCAGATCGCCCTTGGCGATGCTGACAAAAGACTTGCCCTCGTATTCGTGCAGGTAGGACATCATCCACTCATCCACTCGATCGTGCATCAGTAGCACTTCGATCCCCTTGTCCCGGAAAATCTCCATGTGCGGGCTATTGCGAGCGGCCTGATAGCCATCCGCTGTGATGTAAAAAATCTTGTCCTGACCCACCTTCATGCGGGCGATGTAATCGTCCAGACTGGTCAGCTCGCCCACCTTGTCGGCGTTTGTCGTGTCGAAACGGTAGAGCTTTGCAACCTGCTCCTTGTTCGCGAAATCCTCACCCGGCGCCTCCTTAAGGCACGCGCCGAATTCTGTCCAGAAACTGGCGTATTCTTCCGGCTGCTTGTCCGCCAGCTTGTCGAGCATGCTCAGAACACGCTTCACTGAAGCGCTGCGAATTGTGTCGATAATCTTGTTGTCTTGCAGAATTTCACGCGACACGTTAAGCGGCAGGTCATTGCTGTCTACCAAACCACGCACAAAGCGCAGGTAGCGAGGCATCAGTTTCTCTGCCTCATCCATGATGAACACGCGCTGTACAAACAGCTTTATGCCGTTACGCTGATGGCTACCGTCATAGAGATCAAAAGGCGCTTTCTTCGGGATAAACAACAAGGATGTGTATTCCTGGTTGCCTTCCACCTTGTTGTGAGCCCACGTCGACGCGTCTTCATAGTCGTTATAAACCTGCTTGTAGAACGTCTGGTACTCCTCGTCCTCGATACTGGACTTGGGGCGAGTCCACAAGGCTGAAGCCGCGTTAACCTGCTCAAGCGTCGCTTCTTGCGGCTCAGGAACTACAGCATCCTCCTCGTCCTCAGCAGGCATGGGAGGTGGTGGTACTTCACCCATCATCATGATTGGGAAAGTAATGTGATCAGAGTACTTTTTGATCACGCTGCGCAACTTGAATGCGCTAAGAAATTCTTTGCACTCGTCTTTGATATGCAGGGTAATTTCGGTGCCGCGCAGTTCACGCGTTGCACTGTTCAATGTGTAGCCGCCGCTGGCATCGGATACCCACTCAATCGCCTGATCGGCTGCCTCGCCCGCTTTACGTGTAATCAACGATACGGTGTCTGCTACCACGAACGCAGAATAGAAGCCCACACCAAACTGACCGATCAGTTTTGCGTCGGTTTTCTGGTCGCCGGTGAGTGAATCCAGAAACTGGCGAGTACCGGACTTGGCGATCGTACCGATATTCGCGATGACTTCCTCGCGGTTCATGCCGATGCCGTTATCAGCAACAGTGATTGTCTTGGCCTCTTCATCCACGCTGACCGTGATACGAAGCTCTGGATCATCTTCAAGCAGGGCGCTGTCAGCGATAGACTCGAAACGCAGTTTGTCGCAGGCATCTGAACCATTGGATATCAGCTCTCGAAGAAATATCTCCTGATTGCTGTACAGCGAGTGAATCATCAACTGTAGCAGCTGATTTACCTCAGCCTGGAACACCATCTTTTCGCCGTCGGCAGGCGCTTGTGTGGCAGGTGCATCTGAAGGGGACTTGTCACTCATTTGCTTAAATTCTCCTGGAGAAAACTGGCGGTAGTCATGTGATGTGCCGAGAAGATCGGGATTCTCCCGGGATAATTCAAGCCTTTGCCATTGCGGCAGGTATCGCATGCTGCCTGTGAGCGCACGAGGGTCAGCGCATGTGCATCTACGGTAAGAGCCGCCATGCATCCTCTACAAAGGATGATCTCTGTACCTGAACGTTAGTAGCCGTGTATTGCAACGGCTTATGACTAGACACATACCTGCACACGTCCATGTTGGACAATGCGTCAGGCTTATATGTAGCCGGGCGCTGTTGGTCTTTAGACAAGCATACGGGCAGCGCGACGTCAGCTAATCGACATCGCTCATGCCAGCAGACTGTCTGTAGTTACAGCTTTTCCTTGATTCTTGCAGCACGCCCTGTCAGTCCACGCAGGTAGTACAACTTGGCGCGTCTTACGTCACCGCGGCGTTTGACTTCGATACCGGCAACCAGCGGGCTGTAAGTCTGGAAGACTCGCTCTACACCTTCGCCGTGCGATACCTTTCGAACAGTGAAAGCCGAGTTCAGACCCCGGTTTCGCTTGGCGATACACACGCCTTCGAATGCCTGAAGACGCTCGCGGTCGCCTTCCTTGACGCGAACCTGCACTACCAATGTGTCACCGGCGGCGAACGTGGGTATCTCTTTACCCATTTGCTCGGCGTTGATTTCGTCGATGATCTTGCTCATTTTATTACTCTTCGATGCAAACCCTGTGCATTCCTCAACGGGACGCTCCAGGACTGGTTAAAAATACATTGTCTTCCGTGCTCAGCGCTGCTTTTTCAAGCAACTCCGGGCGACGGTCCCTTGTTCTGGTCAACGCTTGCTGACGACGCCAGCGCGCTATGGCCTTGTGATCCCCTGACATCAACACACCAGGTACAGACTGACCGTTATAAATCTCGGGTCGTGTGTAATGCGGACAATCCAGCAATCCATCCTCGCCGAAGGAATCCTCCAGAGCAGACGATGGGTCGCCTAAAACACCGGGCACCAGCCGCGATATCGCATCGATAATCGCCAGTGCTGCAAATTCTCCTCCACTGAGAACAAAGTCTCCCAGTGACACTTCTTCATCCACCAGCTTGTCGATCACACGCTCGTCAATGCCTTCGTACCGACCCGCAATAAGGATCAATCCGCCATGCTCCTGCCACTGCCGCGCGCGGTTCTGGTCAAAAACACGGCCTTGCGGTGACAGATATACAACCGGAGCGTCGGGCAACTGGATCTTCAAAGACCCTATCGCCGCGCTCAACGGTGCTGGTGTCATCACCATTCCCGGTCCACCTCCAAACGGCCGATCGTCCACCGTACGGTGTTTATCAGTCGCCCAGTCTCGCGGGTTGGCCAACACGAGTTCAATCTGCTCTCGTTCCTTGGCTCGCCCTACAACGCCATGCCCCAATGCTCCCTCCATAAGTTCGGGAAACAGCGTGGCAACGCCAAACTTCATACTAGAAGTCCGGATCCCAATCAATCGTGATGAGTCGGCTTTCCATATCTACTTCCGTAATGACATCAGGCACCAGCCATGGCACCAGTATTTCGTTACCCGACTCAGCCTGATCGCTGCGTTCATCAGCAATCACGACGACATCGTTAGCGCCCGTCTCGAACAATCTCACTACAGGTCCTACATCAACGCCATCAACTGTCCTGACTTTCATGCCTGTCAGGTCGGCCCAATAATACTCACCGGCAGCTAGCGACGGCATCGCAGATCGGCCGACCGCAATACTAGCTCCGATAAGAGCGCTCGCCTGCTCAGGCGTGGAAACCCCATCAAGCTGTGCCACGATCGTCTTGCCCTGCGGCCTGCCTCCGGTGACGCGGACTTTAGTCCACTGACCGGATTGCTCCAGCATCCACTCCTTGTAGCCGGTGATATTCTCTCTCGGCATAGTGTCCGAGTGGATTTTCACCCAGCCTTGCAGTCCGTAGATTCCGGTTATCCTGCCAAGCAGAACCTTGTCTAGCGACCCTTCTTGCTGTGTCAAGACCATAGCGAACTGCCCGCTATCAGGAACCGCTTCAGGCTGCAGCATTCTCCTTGCGATAGCCTTTGACGATCTTTGCAACGCGATCGCTCATCTGAGCGCCAACGCCGACCCAGTAATCAACACGGTCGATATCAAGTTTGGTTTCTGTAGCGTCGCCACGAGCAACCGGGTTGTAGTAACCCAGACGTTCGATGTAACGACCATCTCGTCGTGCACGGCTATCAGTGGCAACCACGTGGTAGAACGGTTGCTTCTTGGCGCCGCCGCGGGACAGGCGAATTGTGACCATGGGCCTTATATATCCGAATTAGGTGTAACAGAGCCGCACGCATGCGTACAGCCGGAAGTGAACTCCCAATGATACGCAATTTTCTCCCGCAAGCCAACACTCATCTCATTTTTAACCCCAAATCCACCCCCAACGGGTCAGACCACCATAAGTGTCTGAAAAATATGAAAAATAAGTACCATATCAAGCCTGCAGGTCTCTTAAACGAGCCAAATAGTATGCATAATCAGTGGTTTAGCAGGCGCACATCCATGCACCTGTTCCTCAAAAACGTTACCTGCCCAACTCGCGAGCCTGGCAACAACCGCATTTATTGATAAGCAAGAGAGCTAGCCAGCCACTTTTCGGTATCGGCTACGGTCTCGCTTCTCCGTTCAGAATAATCCGTAACCTGATCCCGGTTCAACTTGCCCAAGCCAAAATAGCGACTACCAGGGTTCGCAAAGTAGAACCCACTAACCGAGGATGCAGGCAACATGGCCAGACTTTCGGTAATGCTGATACCCGCATTATTAAGAGGATCGATAAGTCGCCAGATCACTTCTTTCTGACGATGATCCGGATTGGCAGGATATCCCGGCGCTGGGCGTATTCCCTGGTACCGTTCCTTGATCAAGGCGTCATTGCTCAATTCTTCGTCCGGCGCATAGCCCCACAGATTAAGTCTGACTTCACGATGCAGATACTCCGCATACGCCTCTGCCAGGCGATCAGCCAACGCTTTGGCCATGATGCTGCTGTAGACATCGTTCTGCCTGTCGAACTCGGTAACCATCTCATCAAGACCAATCCCCGCCGTGACGGCGAACATTCCAATATAGTCTGCAACCCCAGACTCTTTGGGTGCGATGAAGTCGGCCAGACAAAGATTAGGACGACCATCGGGAAACAACCGCTGTTGCCTTAAACAATGAATGACTTCCTGCGGGGTTTGGCGGCTTTCATCTGCGAAGACAGCGATATCATCCGCATTGACACTATTGGCCGGGAAGATTCCGTATACCGCCTTCGCCGATACCGACCCTGAGCTGACAAACAGCTCCAACATGTCCTGGGCGTCTTTAAACAGCGATTTCGCTTCCACTCCCACGGTAGGATCTTTCAGTATCCTCGGGTATTTACCGCGCAACTCCCACGCATGGAAAAACGGCGTCCAGTCTATGTATTCAATGAGTGTCTGCAAGGACACGTCATCGATCACAGTCACACCGGATGTGTTTGGCAATTTGATGTTGAGTGTTGGCCAGTCAACCGGCAAGCAATTTTCTCTAGCGGCTTCAAGCGGCATGAGTTCCACTTGACTGGTCTTGGCTGCAAATCGCTTGCGATATCGATCGTAGTCTTCATCCAGTTCAACCTGGAAACGCTGCTTGTGCACATCACTCATAAGAGAGCTAGCTACCTGAACACAGCGTGACGCATCAACAACATGCACAACAGGCTGATCGTAACGCTCACTAATTTTTACCGCTGTGTGCATACGCGATGTGGTCGCACCGCCAATCAGCAACGGCACAGAAAATTTCTCACGTTGCATTTCTTCCGCAACATGAACCATCTCTTCGAGCGACGGGGTTATCAGTCCAGACAATCCGATCATATCCACTTTCTGTGTTCGAGCCTCGTCAAGAATCTTACTAGCAGAGACCATGACACCAAGATCGATCACTTCGTATCCATTGCATTGAAGCACGACACCCACGATGTTCTTGCCAATATCATGAACATCGCCTTTCACCGTTGCCATCAGAACCTTGCCGGCCGAACTGTGACCGTCAGCATCCTGTTCCATGTAGGGCAACAAGTGAGCAACAGCTTTCTTCATGACGCGTGCTGACTTGACTACCTGAGGTAGAAACATTTTTCCCGCACCAAACAAGTCACCCACTCTGTTCATGCCATCCATCAATGGCCCTTCGATAACATCCAGAGGTTTATCCATGGCCAACCGTGCTTCTTCAACGTCCAGTTCTATGAAGCCATCAAGCCCTTTGACAAGCGCATGCTCCAGGCGCTCTGTCAACGGTAGCTCACGCCATTGATCAGTCTGTTTCTCAACCTCCTGATTATCTCCGCGATACTGCTCGGCAATCTCGATCAGCTTGTCTGTCGCATCGTCAGTCCTGGCAAACACCGCATCGGTAACTGCTTTACGTAGCTTCTCAGGCAACTCTTCCATAACCGCAAGCTGACCAGCATTGACGATACCCATACTCATACCCGCTTGTATAGCGTGATAGAGAAATACAGCATGGATAGCTTCTCTGACAACATTGTTACCGCGAAAGGAGAACGATACATTTGACACACCACCACTGACCAACACACCGGGCATGTTCTGACGAATCTGACGGGTACCTTCTATAAAGGCTATTCCGTACTCATTATGCTCATCTATGCCAGTAGCTATAGCGAAAATATTGGGATCAAAAATAATGTCCCGAGGGTCAAAATCCAGCTCCGAACGTAATAAATCATGCGCCCTCTGACAGATATCAACCTTTCGCTCAATGGTATCAGCCTGACCATCTTCATCGAATGCCATAATAACAATGGCCGCACCATATCGTTGTGCCAATTTGGCTTGCCTTAGGAATTCTTCCTCACCCTCCTTCATGCTGATCGAATTGATCACACACTTACCTTGCAAACAATGCAACCCTGCCTCTATCACAGACCATTTCGATGAATCAATCATGACAGGAACACGGGAGATATCGGGCTCAGAGGCCACTAAGTGCAGAAAACGTTGCATAACCGCCTTCGAATCAAGCAAACCTTCATCCATATTGATGTCTATGACCTGGGCGCCATCGTCGACCTGCTGCCGCGCAACATCGAGCGCTTCATCAAACTCACCCTCTTTTATAAGCCTGAGGAAGCGTGCCGAACCCGTTACATTAGTACGCTCACCAACATTGACGAACAGACTGTCGTCGCGAATATTGCATGGCTCCAATCCCGATAGCCGACAGGCACCTGAAACCTCCGGCAACTCTCGCGGATTTTCATCTTTGACCAGATCATGAAAAGCTTCGATATGCTCTGGCGTTGTGCCACAACAGCCCCCGATCATGTTGATATAGCCAGCCTTTATCCACTCGGAAACTTCCTCCGCCATTTGCTGGGGTGATTCATCATAGCCACCAAAGGCATTCGGCAAACCAGCGTTTGGATGAACACTGACGTAGGTGTCTGCCATGCCTGATAGCTCCTGCACATGCTCACGTAACTGCGCCGGCCCTAGCGCACAATTCAATCCGATGAACAATGGCTTTGCATGCCTGACAGAATTCCAGAAAGCCTCAAGTGTCTGACCCGACAGTGTTCGTCCAGATGCATCGGTAATGGTACCGGATATTGCAATAGGCAACGTAATGCCCCTATCGTCGAACACGCGTTTGACCGCGAAAATTGCAGCCTTCGCGTTCAGCGTATCGAATATTGTCTCGATAAGAATGATATCTACACCACCTTCTACCAGTGCATCGCACGCTTCGTAGTAACACGCATCCAAGTCTGCGAACGTAACGTTCCTGAAACCTGGGTCTTCCACTTTAGGAGACAAGGACGCGGTCCTATTGGTTGGTCCGATAACTCCTGCAACAAACCGTGGTTTTTCAGGAGTTTTTGAAGTTGCCTCGTCCGCAGCCTTGCGAGCCAATGATGCGCTGCTCAAATTCAAGTCCCTAACAATCCCCTCCATGGCGTAGTCGGCCATGGACACTGAGTTTGCGTTAAATGTATTGGTCTCAATGACATCCGCACCAGCATTCAAAAAGGCTGTGTGGATATCGCTGATAATTTCAGGCTTGGTTATGGATAAAAGATCATTGTTACCCTTCAGATCAATTTCCCAGCCCTTGAAACGTTCGCCACGAAACGCAGCTTCCGATAGCCGATGACCCTGAATCATGGTGCCCATCGCGCCATCAAGAACGAAAATTCTCTGACTCAGCGCATCTCTTAGCTCTTTGTCTCTGGACTTGAATATCGTGCTTTGCATGGGCATCAGTAGTCTTCTATTTGTCGACAGTATAACGATATAAGGATATGCTTATATAGTAATTAATATTTTTGCAGAATTATCATGCAAGAGTTGGTACAGCTCAAGACTGATGCCTTTTCGCCAGGTATAGAGTGGGTAAGCGTTGATTGGCGCTATCGGACGGTTACATTCCGTCACCAGATGGTCGCTTCTAAACGGCTCTATTTCATAGGGAAAACAGCCTTTTAACATGGTAAAACTTCGTATAATCAATATTTATTCCATATTTATC
>Ga0114956_1000024_pt1 | contig 71443 bp, 71 predicted proteins | sample MaitaG_FD_87304 | JGI IMG/M metagenome (GOLD analysis project Ga0114956, IMG submission 87304) | Marine algal microbial communities from Maine, USA - Maine_Asex2 metaG | ecosystem: Host-associated > Algae > Red algae > Unclassified | place: Maine, USA | collected 2015-01-05 | reverse complement strand
TTTGATGATTTCAAGATCGCGATCGGCTATTGGGTGAATGGCGCCGATCCTGATGGCGAGATCCCCAAAGAGCAGATCCGCAAAACCTCGTTCTCTATGCGTCGTCACAACGACGGGTCGATGGACGTCAAGGGCTTCTTCGACCCAGTACTCGGTACCGCTCTCTGGGAGGCAGTGAATCGTGAATCGCAGAAACTGTTCGCCGCCGAAAAAGACGACGCCAACACCGACGCACCGCGGCAACGTACGATTGGGCGCCGCAACGCCGAAGCATTGGTGGCGCTGGCCGCGAAAGGTTCATTGCGTGCTGATGGCACGATGGCGTCGCCGCTGATCCAGATCGTCGCTTCTTCCAAAGTCGCAGAAAACGTGCTCGCCCGACTCAACGATGACTCGATCGATATCGGCCTCGACTACGACGACCCTGACGGTCGTTGTGAGTTCATTGATGGCACGCCGGTGCATCCGGCGTTCCTGCTTGCGGTCATGGGCGTGGCCACATTCCGACGGCACATATTCGGCGCCAAAAGTCGACCTGATGTGTCGGTGAATGCGAGAACGTTCCCGCAGTGGATGAAAGACGCCGCGCTGATCGAGTCACGTGGCCGCTGCACCAGCGTCGGTTGTGATTCGCCGTTTCATTGGCTGCAAACAGATCACGTCAAGCCGCACGCCAAAGGCGGTGAAACCAGCGTCGACAACGCCAAGACCCTCTGCGGCCCCGAGAACCAAGCAAAATCCGACACCTGGGAACCAGGCACACCAAGAACGCAGAAACCAGACGAAGGCGCAGCCTGATGTAGTAGCGGGCTGAGTCGGCGCCACTACGTTCATGACTTTCCTTGTATTTGAATACAATTGATGTATGCTTCGAGGTAATGAAGCGCGAGACACTAACTTGCACTAAGTTCCAGTCAGCATGACCGGACGGTTTGGGGCAGCCCTTCGGGCGGTTGGCGCCTTGGCGCTGTCGTCCGCTCTCGTTATTGGTATACCGCTGCTCCTAATCGCAACGGTCGGCAATCCATTTCCGGGGTCGCTGCCGTCGATCGATGAGATCCAGACGGTCTTAACGCAGAATGGCCAGGGCTTCAGCACGTTCCTGATCTCGTCGCTCGCGATCATCGTGTGGTTTGTTTGGCTACAGCTGCTCGTGGCGTTCGTCGTTGAGCTGACTTTTGCGGTGCGTGGGCGCGAGACGCCACGGCTGCCGACTGCCCCGGGGATTCAGGCGCTTACAGCGAGGCTGGTCGCGTCGATGACGCTTGCTGCGACACTTGCTGTGGCGCCGTTGCTCGCGCCAGCGGCGGGAGCCCTCGAGCTGGGCGGCCCCGTGATGACATCGGTTACGGCCGTGGTCGGGCCGCCAACCGCGGCTGCGGTTGATATGTCGATCTCGTCGACAGACGTCAAGGTCGACAACTTCGAGGACCAGCCGAAGGCCCCCACCGCCACGCTTGCGGTGGCCCATGCGACTGAGCTTTGGGACCTGTCCGAGGCGGCATACGGCGACGGCGTCCAATGGAAGCTAATTGCTGGGGCAAACGCCGGTTCCCAAGATGCGTCCGGCAACCTCATTACGAACGAGACCGAAGCAGTGCCAGCCGGCACACTTCTCAAGCTCCCAGGTGAACTGCAGGGCTCGGTTGTTGCAATGTTTGGTGAGTTGTCTGGCGATGGCAGCGCGGTCCTCGAGCATCCGGATCTCCCTGCGGGCCCTGTCGATGACGGTCCTGCGGCTACGGGCGACACGGCTGCGAATCATGTGATTGAGCCCGGTGATTCAATGTGGTCGCTAGCCGAAGCCGAGGTCGAACGTCGGCTTGGACGCAGCGCATCTGACGCTGAAATCGGCGACTACTGGTTCGATGTCGTAGCGGCCAATCAAGACGTGTCGAGTGGTGACCCCGACCTGATCTTCCCGGGCGATGACCTAGCGATGCCCGGCGCAACACCAACACCAACCGTCTCAGATTCGATCGAACCAGCACCAGGCCCCGACCCGGTTGAGGCTGTGGTCATTGATCCTCAGGCCATCAACGCCGACGCTATCGACATCGCAGCAGAGGTTTTTGGCCAAGCTGGCGAAGCCGCCGTCGAGCAGGCTGTTGGCCCGGTCGGTTCGGAACCAGCATCGACGCTGGCTGCCGATCCGGGCATCAAGCCAGAGACTGACATCAAACCCGAGCCAGGGCGAGAACCGGGCACCGCCGACCCAAACCGAGCTGATGACGCACAGGAGTTGCCAGCTCGCCAACTCGCGGTGGCAGCCGCCGGCACCGCGCTCTTCGCATCTGGCATCGTGGCAGCCATTGGCCGCCGTCGCGACCTGCAGCGTCGGCTTCGCATGCCGCAGTCGCTGCTTCCAACCGCCTCGACTGAGGCGGCGCAGCTCGAGTTGGCGTTGCGGCATCGCAGTGACCAAGTGCTCGAAAGCTCCCAAGGCAACAAGTGGCGGCTCCTGCCAGCCGAAGCTGTCATCGATTTGCGTGATCCGTCAGCGCGAGAGCTCCGTGTCGACCTTGAGTCCGGCACCAAGATTGTTGATGACTGCGTCGAGTCAGAGAGTGGCGAGATCAACGACCATCGATCGTCCGATACGGGCCCGGTGGGCGAAGAGGTTGGCAAACAGGTCGGTGAAGAAGTTGGTGTCGATGAGCTTGTCGACCAAGAGCGCCTCGATATCGTTCACATAGCGCCGAGTGCCCTCATCTTGGGCACCGACCCCATCAGCGGAGAAGCTGTTCTGCTCGATCTTGAGAGAGCGAGCACCGTAGAACTCATCGGCAGCGCCCAAGAGATTCGCCGCTTCGTTCAGAGTGCGGTGCTCGATCTCGCCGTGTCTGATCGGGCAGCTGATCTCTGCGTGGTCGCAGTTGGCATTGCTGAGGGCCTCAACGATCTCGAACGAGTGCGGTGTGTTGATTCGATGGCTGCGGCGCTCGTCGCAGCAGTGAATTCCGGGCACGCATCAAGTGAGGATCGCGGCGAGCTGTCGACACCGCTAGTGGTGGTTGCAACCGCAGAACCGGTCGACGACGAAGAGACAATCGCTGCGCTGGTCGAGCTCGGAGCGATCGTGCTCGGCCCTGGGCTTGAGGCTGAGGTTCGACTGACTCTCAACGGCGACCGGGCCCATATCTGGCCGACCGGCACGGTCGCAGTGCTCGCAACGCTGACGACAGACGAGTTCGAGGCTGCGACTGAGTTGGTTGAGGTGACCAAGCTGCCCCAAAGGCCAGTCTCGTTCGAAGAGACTCTGCCCGAAGACACTGAGTCGGCCCAAACAACACTCGAAGTGATTCGCCGACCGCCGACGTCAACGCCGCTGCCCGGTCAACTCGAAGTGCAGGTGCTCGGCCCGGTCGATGTTGCAGGTGCAAAGCCATTCTCGTCAGTCAAGGCGGTCGATGTCATCGCCTACCTGGCGTTCCATCGCCATGGCGTTGATGCCGATCAGATAAAGACCTGGGTATGGCCAGGTTTTGACCCACCGACAAACAAGGCGTTTGCGAACGTGATGAGTCGCGCTCGTGCGGGTCTTGGCGTCGACGCTGAGGGCGAGCCGTACCTGTCGAAGGCTGGGGCCGACAAGACCTACCGGCTTGCGGCCGAGGTGACGAGCGATTTCGAACGCTTCGTGGCGCTCGTCGAACTCGCCGACGGCACCGACGAAGAAGACTTTGCGTTGGAATACCTTCGCCAGGCACTCGACTTGATTCGCGGTGTGCCGTTCACGGGCGGATCGGTAACGAGCTTCGCATGGGCTGACAACTACGTCCGAGCCCATATTGAGTTTGCGATCGACGAGGCCGTGCATCGCTGCGCAGATCTCGCCCTAGACCTGAGCGATCTCGCCACGGCTCGGTGGGCTGCGCTCAAAGGCCTTGAGTTGGTGCCGGGCTGCGAGCAGTGTTTCCGAAGAAGGTTTCTGGTCGCACGGGCCGGCAATAATCGCACCGAACTGCGACGTGCAATGGCAGACCTTGAACGAGTGACGGCTGCCGAGCTAGGCGAGCCCGAGGCCTTTGACATGATCAGTGAGGACTTGTTGGCCCTGTACCACGGGCTCGATCAACAGCTTGCGGCTGGCTCGGCTGAGCAGGTCCGGCTATGAGCAATGTTGATGTCGAGTACACACTGGCGGATCTGATCGGAGACGCGGTTTCGGCCGAGATCACTCGTCGTGAGATCGACGGTCTTGAGGCGATGGAACTCGATGACGAGCGTCGTTTCGCTCGGTCGACCTTGCGCAAGGAACTCCGCCGCCGAAACGAAGCTGCTCTTGCGGTTGGGCGTGACCCGATACCGGCTGAGGCCGAGGAACGACTCATCGAAGAGACGTTGAACGCCGTGTTCGGATTCGGCGAACTCGAGCGATGGTTGCATGATCCCACGGTGCAAGACATCCACATCAATGGCTACGACCGCGTCTTCATCAAGACCCGTGACGGCGATCGCAAACAGGTCGGTCCCGTCGCAGCGTCTGATGCCGAGCTTCGTCGTCTCATTGCAGATTTTGCGCGGCGAATGGGGCGCATCGAGCAGAGGTTCGACTATTCGAATCCGATCATCGATATGCAGCTGCCAAATGGCGATCGGCTCAACGCTATGTTCAGCGTCTCCTCGCGACCCTCGATGTCGATTCGGCGCCACAACTTCTCGATTACCTCACTCGACGAACTCCTTGATTTTGGAATGCTTGACGGCGTGCTGGCTCGGTTCCTTCGCGCTGCGGTCAAGGGTCGCCGAAACATCGTGGTCTCTGGAGGCACCGGGACAGGCAAGACAACCCTGCTGCGGGCGCTCATCAACGAGATCGAACCCGACGAGCGAATCGTGACTGTTGAAGACAACCTTGAGCTCGGCATAGCGCGCTTTGGTGATGCTCACCCGAACCTCGTCGAGTGCGAAGCCCGTGGCGACAACATCGAAGGCCATGGGGCGATCTCGATGTCCGATTTGGTGGTGGCCAGCCTGCGGATGGACCCCGACCGCATCATTGTTGGCGAGTGTCGAGGTGCCGAGACTGTGCCGATGCTGTTGGCGATGTCGCAGGGCAACGAGGGCTCGATGACCTCGATCCACGCAGATTCTTCGAAGAACGTCTTTAATCGCATCGTTACCTACGCGGCGACGCTGGCGCGGCCGCCGATTGAGCCGCACCACGCGACCTTGTTGATTCGTGACGCGGTCCACTTCGTTGTCCATCTTGGTTTCGCGAGTGGCCGTCGGGTGGTGCAATCGGTGCGCGAGGTCGACCCGACGAGCGAGGACCACATGTTGTCGACCGAGGTGTTCGCGCCCGGCTCAGATGGGATGGCGGCGCCTGCATTCGGCCTCACTTCACGCGCACACATCACGGCGCTCGCGGCTCATGGTTTCGACGCTGCATGGGCTGCTGGAGCGGACGGGTTGCGCTGATGTCAGCCTTGATCATGGCCGTATTGGGTGCGTTGGTCGCGAGTGCGTTGCTCGCAGTTGCGTTCAGTTTGATGGGGGTCGCTCTGTTCAACGGCTTTGTTCCTGCCCTAGAGCGCCTCATGTTGCGCAGCGAGCGATTTGCGCTGTGGCTGCTGGCAGCGTTCCTGCTGGCCGCGATTGCCTATTCGGCCACTGGTTGGCCCGTTGGCGGATTGTGGGTCTTCGTCGGGGTGCTCTCGATTCCCGCACTGCGCCCACCGGGTAGCAGCGCTACTGAAGAGATCGCAAAGGTTGAAGCAATCGCCACGTGGGCCGAGCAGATTCGCGACACGATGAACGCTTCTGCAGGTCTTCAGCAAGCGTTGATCGCTACCGCTGCCAATGGGCCTGCCGCTATTGCCGCCGAGCTCGCTCGCTTCGCTCGACGAGCTCCCCGGGGTGATCTCGGAGCAGCGCTTCACGAACTTGGTGAGGATCTGCGACATCCATCAGCTGACATGGTTGTCGCTGGATTGCTGTCGGCCACCGAACTCGAAGCCGGTCGCCTGGTTCCGCTGCTGTCTCGACTCGCAAGCTCGATCCGTGACGAGGCCCAAATGCGGGTGCGAGTCGAAGTCGGTCGGGCTCGCATCAGAACATCAATGAAGATCGTCGGTGTCTGCGTTTCGCTCACCGGTCTGCTGTTGGTCGTCGCAGGCGGGGAGCTCCTCAAGGGATACGAATCGGCCGGCGGCCAAGTTTGGCTGCTGGTCGTCGGGATCGTGGTTGTCACCGCTGTCTGGAGTTCACGTCGCCTCGCCGAGGTGCCACACCCCGAGCGGTTTGTTGCTCGACGGCGGATGACATGACCGTCGTGGTGATGATGATCCTCGGTGCGTCTGTCGGGGTTGGGCTGCTGCTCACGTTCCGCGCCCTGATGCCAGTTAGCCAGCCAATGTCCGAGGTTTTTGAGTCCGTCGAGGGATCCGGAGTCGCGTTTCGATCGCACCAAACGAGTCGGCCGCGAAGTGGGCGGGATGCGTTTGTGGCTGCTGGGAAAGTCCTCACGATCGGCGATGACGTTCAGCTCCGCAAGGATCTTGCTGTTACCGGTTCCTCTATCGAGCAGCACGCGCTGGTCAAGGCCGTTGCACCCGCGGCTGCCATTGTGGGCGTCTACGTGCTTTGGCTTGGGCTTGTCGGTGCCGGAGCGTCGCTCAGTCCGCTGTATGCAACATTTGGTGCACTGGTGGCCGCAGCGGTCGCGTTCGTGGTGCCAGACGTGCGGCTACGTACTCGAGCCAAGGCAGCTCGCATTGGCTTCCGGCATGCCTTGTCGGCTTATCTCGATCTGGTCACGATCATCATGTCTGGCGGCGGCGGGCTGGTGACCGCCTTGCAGTCGGCTGCTGACTCTGGTGACGGCTGGGCGTTCGCCGAGATTCGAGCGGCGCTCGATCGGGCCCGCCTGTCAAACCGCACACCGTGGTCTCAGCTCGGTGTACTCGGCGAACGCTTTGACATACCAGAGCTACGTGACTTAGTCGCCACCGCCGAGCTTGCCGGAAGCGAAGGCGCTCGCATCGCCGAATCGGTAGCGACAAAGAGCGACGTCTTGCGGGCCCGTCTACAGGCCGAGGTCGAGCAGGCTTCGGAGTCGCTCACCGAGCAGATGTTGTTGCCGGTCGGGCTGTTGTTGGTCGCGCTCTTTCTCTTTCTCGGATTCGCGGTTTTCCAACAGCTCGGATCTGATGCCACTCCGGCGCTTGAATCGACGCTCAATTTTTGGGCGACGCATTCACTGATACTGTCGTCGGACGCACACCTTTAACGATGCCGACAGTCTTCCCACGAAAGGATACTGAAGATGCAAACGATAGGTATGACCGTTTGGGTTGTGGTCACGAACCGAGTGCGCGAGCTACGCGAGCGCGGGTCCGAACGTGGGCTTACGACGACCGAGGTCGCTGTGCTCACCTTCATTCTGGTAGCGATCGCGGTCGTCATTGGAGGCCTGCTCTACAACTACGCCCGCGATACGGTCGACAACGCTCCAGACTCCGGCGATCTGACCCCCACCATTCCCGACGCCTAACCGGCTCGAATGAGCGGGGCTTGGTTACGACCGAGCTGGCCGTGCTATTTCCGATCATCGTCGTGATCCTGCTCAGCGCAATGCAGCTGGGGCTGTGGGCCTACGCCAACTCTGCCGCTCAGGCAGCCGCCGATCATGGCGCCGAAGTTGCGGCAACCTATCCGCAGGGTTCTGCCGTCGAAGACGGACGGGTATCAGCCCTCAACTTTGTGCACCGCTCGGGATTGATGCGCAGTGCTAGTGCCGAGGTGGTCGCACTCGAGGGGGCCAGTCCGGCGGTGACGGTCACCGTACGAGCTGAGTTCGCCAGCCTATTCGGGCTGCTCGATGTGCGGGCGAGTTCGACCGTGCCGTTCGAGCAGCTCGAACCCGACTCTGGTGCGGCGGGTGTACCTGCGCCGTGAGAGTGCGGCGACCTGAGGCAGGCCTCTTATCTACCGAGCTGGCAATTCTGATGCCCGTGGTGGTCCTCATAACGCTCGTAGCGATCTTTCTCGTTCAGGTGCAGCAGCACGGTTCGCGGGCGCGCAGTGCAGCTGATGCAGCAGCCAGAACCGCATCGCTATTTCCCGTCGATAGTGCCGACATGCGGTCTGCGGCCGAAGCTGCGGCATCTCGTAACTGCCGGGGCGATGTGACTGGCATGGTGGTCGACTGGCCCACAGATGACGAGCGCGATCCGCTGACCGCAGGTTTCGTAAGCGTGCAACTGACCTGTCATGCAGAGTTCGGCGGTGTTGGCGGGCTCTTGGCCTCGAACGGTCGAGCAGTAGACGCAGTGGGCGTCGCGGCGTTCGAGTATTGGCAACAACCATGACACCGCGCAGCGAGCGCGGATCGCTTTCGGTGTTCTTCGCTGTTCTGTTCGTGCTGCTGATCGCTGTCGCTGTTTTGTTGGCCGAAGGTGGCCGTCGCTTGAGCAACATCAGCCGAGCCGAAGATCTCGCCTCCGAGGCAGCTCGCGCGGCTGCGGCGACGCTCGATCCTGTGACAATCGCTGGGGGTGATCCTCAGATCAACGGAAGCGGCGAGATCGGCAAGGCTCGAGAGGTGGCTGATCAGCTTCTCGACAGATCCGGCACCAATGCGGATCTCAGTCGATTCGAGATCTCGTCATCAGGTCGCAGCGTCGTTGTCGAGGTGACAGTGCGCGGAACGTCGATTGTTCCAGGGTTTTCGATCGACGGCACCGGAACACACACCGCCCAAGTGATTGAACCTATAGGAGCTGCGCCATGACCGTGCTACCGCCACCCGTTGACCTCGCCCCCGCCGGACCCCGGCGCCAGCAACGCGGCATCCGTATCCCGCAGCTGTTGATTTCGCTGCTCTTCGTCGCGCTCTTTGCGTTGCTGGCGGTGTGGTGGCAGGCAAACTCGAACGCTCGTGTGCCGGCACTTGCTCTCGCCGCCGATGTGAGCGCCGGGGTTCCGTTGACCGCCGCTGACTTGACCGAGATCTACATAAGCACCGATGTGCCCGCAACATTTGAAGACCCCCAGTTCATAGACCTCTTCATCGGCGTCAGTCCCGTGACCGATCTTGGTGCCGGCACGCTCATCACCGGCTCGATGTTTCGCCGGGTCGGCACCCTCGGTGCCGGCGAGGCGCTCGTTGGGCTGATCCTGGCGGGGGATCAGGCTCCCTCGAGCCTCGTTCCGGGCGACTGGGTGCAAGTGCTCGTCGCCGCTAGCGGCGACGATGACAAGGCAGCCGTGGTGCTGGCACCCGATGCTGTCGTTGAGCTCGTTCGCCCTGCAGGCCAGGACGGACAGATTCGCTTGCGGCTGCGCATGAGCGTGGAACAAGCACAGGCAGTTCAGACGTCTGCCGATGATGTAGTGGTGATCGAAATCGAAAACACAGGCACGCCAGCGTGGGACCTCTCGGGTTCTGACTCGTGACGGTTGTCGTTGGGGCTTGCGCTCACGGTTCGCCGGGAGTCTCCACTGCCCTTCAGCTCGTCACAGCACAATGGCCCCAAATCGAAGAAGCGGTGCCGGTTGTTGTCGAGGCCGACGCTAACGGCGGCGTCTTGGCGGCGCGCTATGAAATGTCGCTCAGTCCTGGTTTCGTCACGCTGGCCGAGAGCCTGCGTCAGATGGAAGCCCCTCCGTTGCTTGATCATGCCCAGCGGTTGCCCTCAGGTGTCGCATGCGTTGCGCTCTCGCCATCGGCCACGGCTGCCGCGGCCCAGGTACGCGCTGCGGGCGGCTTCCTTGGCGCGTATCTCAAAGACTCGGGTCACCCGGTGTTCGTCGACGCCGGGCTGGTTGTGCCTGACTCACCGATTGTGTCGTCGCTGGTGAGCGCTGATCTGATGCTGTGGTTTGTGCGCCCTACGCGCGAAGAGCTGTTGGTGCTACGCCATCGGCTTGCCGAAACCCCACAGCCTGAGAAAACTGGCATCGTGTTGGTCGGCGAAACGCCCTATGGCGCGGACCAGGTCGAAGAGGCGCTCGGCGTCGAGGTGATGCATGTTCTGCCGATCGACGGCCGGGGAGCCGCGGCGGCAAATCTCGGCGGTGACGATCGCTTCTTGCGACGCAGTCAGCTGGCCCGCTCGTGCTCACGGCTCGCGGAGCTGTTGCCGCATCGGGCCTGGATCGAGGCAGTCCGTGAGCCTGAGTCGTGACGAGCCGCACGATCGAGGCTGCTGACTCAACAAGTGATGTTATGATGCGTTGGTGCGCACCACGGTGTCAATAGATGATGAGATTTACGAAGAAGCGCGCCGCATCGCTTTCGAATCACGACGAACCTTGGGTGCAGTCGTGAACGAGCTGTTGGCGTCAGGACTCCAAGCACGACGAACGACTGGGTCGATTCGCCAGCTAGGTCAGTTGCGCGGAGCCATCGTGATCGCCGACGACTTTGACGACACGCCGATCGATCTGGTCGAAGCGTTCGAGGCTGACGTTTGAGTAGGTCAGTGATTCTGGATACCCACGCACTGCTGTGGGCGGTGTCCGCGCCCGAGCGGTTGTCGCCGGCCCAGGTGGCGATAGTCGAAGATCCGACCACCGAGCTGCTTGTATCGACGATCTCAATCGCAGAAATCGAGATCAAACGAGCGATTGGCAAGCTCCAGATGACCAATACCTGCGAAGATCTGCGCGAGAGCGTCGCCGCCGAGTGGCTGCCGCTGCTGCCCGCCCATGCGATGGCGCTGCGGTCACTTCCGCTACTGCATCGTGATCCGTTCGATCGGCTACTAATTGCCCAAGCGATCGCAGAATCAAAGACGTTCGTGACGAGTGATCAAGCGATCGGTCAATACGCCGCAGCCGGTCTACAAATCGCCCTATAGGCCGAGTTGGGCGCAAGTCCGTCGACCAAACTGGCGCGATGGTTGAGATAGATGGTGGTCGGTTGTTGGCGAGTCTGCACGAGCTGCGCCAGTTTGGGTCGCGAGGCAATGGGGTAGTGCGGCCCATGTTTTCTGAAATCGACATGCGGTCGCGTGCGTGGTTGGTCGAACAGATGCAGACCGCTGGTCTCGACGCGCAGATCGACGGCGTGGGCACGGTGTATGGGCGGTCGCGCAATGCTGGCCCGGCCCTGATTATTGGGTCGCACTCTGACACCCAGCCCGAGGGCGGGTGGCTCGACGGTGCGATGGGTGTCATGTACGGCATCGAGGTCGCGCGGGCACTGCGAGAGAATCCGGCAACGGCCGATCTTGCGGTCGACGTGGCGGCCTGGGCTGACGAAGAAGGCACCTATACGAGTTGCCTCGGTAGCCGGTCGTTCTGCGGCGTGTTCCCTGACGCCGATCTCGGCGACGTGAGCGCGGCTGGCGAGTCGGTCGGTGATGCGCTCAAGCGAGTCGGGCTGGCAGGGGTGTCACGGGCTGGCATCGAGCCCGATCGCCATGTGGGCTACCTCGAAGCACACATCGAGCAGGGGCCTCACCTTGAAGACACGGGCAAGCGCATTGGTGTTGTCACCTCGATCGTGGGCATTCGAGCGATGCAGGTCAGCTTTGTGGGCGAACAGAACCATGCGGGCTCGACCCCGATGCCACGGCGCAAGGACGCGGGCGTAGCGTTGTTCGACTTCGGTGTGCGGCTTCGAGAGCGGCTCATGGCGATTGCTGGGCCGACCACCGTGTGGACGATTGGCAATGCCCGGCTGCTTCCTGGCGGCGAGAGCATCATCCCCGGTGAGGCGTGGTGCGGGGTGCAGTTTCGCGACCCGAGCGAGGCGGTGATGGATGACTTTGAAGCCGCGATTCGAGCCTTGGCCGACGAGATGACCACCGAGGGTCCGGTTGCGGTATCAGCTGAACTGCGACGAAACCCGATGCCGCCGGCCGACATGGACCCGCGGCTGCGCGAGCATCTGGGCAACGCCGCCGAGCAGCGGGTGCCGGGCGAGTGGGTCGAGATGCCGAGCGCAGCGATTCACGATGCCAACGTGATGTCTGAGCACATGTCAGCGGCCATGCTGTTCATCCCGAGCATCGGCGGCATCAGCCACGACTTCGCCGAAGACTCCCACGAGACCGACATCGTGACGGGCTGCCAGATCCTCGCCGACGGTGCAGCGTCGATTTTGCTGGGCACTACGTGACGCACCCAGCGGAGACCTCTAGCTCTCGAAGCCGCAGTCGCTGACGAGTTCGCCGTCAAAGTCGCAACCCCACTGGGTGCTCTGGTTTGCGGCTACGTGGAAGACGCCGGTCATGCAGTACTGGCTTCCGGAAGTGTCGGCTATCAGGGTCTGGAATGATCCGGCAGCCGTGTCGGGGCGGGGCTGTTCGAAGAACAGCAGGCCGCCGCGGCTGTGGGTGGCGCTGGTGATTCGGTAGCCGTCGGCTCAGCTGCACTCACCGCTACGCCGGTGCCCGTTGAGCCGCAGGCGGTGCCGGCCACGGCGAAGAGCACTGCAAAGCTGACACGCCGAGCGAAGGTCCGTTTGTTCATGCTTGTCAGACGTCGCATAGGGCCGTGCTGGTTCCCTTAGGCGCCAGGTGCGAACTCAATCGAGCGAACGATGCAGTCAGCGATGGCGGCGTTGGCGGCGTCGGGGTAGATGACGTAGAGCGTCAGGGCGCCCCAGATTCCCTGGTCGGCGTAGGTGTCATCGACGCGGAAGAAGTGCACGGCGGTGACATTGCGGCCGTCGAACTGGCCGGCGACTGGTTCCGCGACCACGAGCCGGCCGCCGATGCCCGCATGGTTCACGCTCTCGACGGTAAACGGGCCCTGCCAAAGGGCCAGGTCATTCGAGTACTCGCCAAAATCCCACTGCACCTCGAACGCTGAGCTCGAGTACTGGCCGACCTCGCTGTCGACGCCCTCGACGTCGTCGCTGCTCATGCTCGACGGCACCGAGACCTCGAACTGGCTTCCGCCCACAATGGTCCAGTCGACGTCGGGGCACTGCTCGGCAGCGAACGCGGCCCCGTGATCGGTCAGCGGGATCGCTGTCGCAGGCTCGACGATCCAGCGCTGTTCACGATCATCATCGGTGCGGGCTGGGTCGAATGGAAGCACGATGCTCGTCACGGCTCCGCTGGTCGGGTCGAACTGGACCAGTTGCTCTGAGGGCAGGTCGTTCTGGGTCAGGATCTGCACCTCCATGAACGCGTCTTCCATCGTTTGGGCCGGGCCGTACCCCTCGACCGGTGGGGTCCAGGCCATCAACGCGCCGTCGAGCACGGTCGTGCGAGTTGACGACGAGGGGCAGGGGTCTTCGCAGAGCCTCTCTGACACCAGGTCGTAGTCGCTCGGGCCGTTACTCGCCCAGTGCGCACGAGCCGCTGCAAGTTGCTCGGCGAGCGTCATGTCGTTGTCGATGACGAGAACCTCAGCGGCGGGCTCAGTCGTGTTGTCAGACTGGCCGATGTCGCCGATGCCTCCGACTGTTGGGGGCTCGGCGCTTGAGCATCCAACGGCGATGAGTCCCACCGCTACACCTGCCAGCATTGCTTGGCGCATTTGGCGGCTTCGGCTCATGCGACGACACTACTGTCAGCTACCAGGGGATCTGCTGCGGGGCGAGGAAGTTCGAGGCGGCGTAGCCGACGATTGACCGGCCATTGGGGCGCTGCACGACGATGCGGGTCCAGCCGCTGGTGGGCGGCCAGGCATCGGCGATGTTGGCGCAAGCGCCCGGTGGCAGTGAGGTGAGCACTCGGTGATGCAGACCAGGGCCTGACCTCACGTTAAGCGAGTCGCCATAGCTGATGCCGCTTACACAGATCGGTGGGCCGAGAGGGAACGGTGCTGGCAACGGCGCAGTTGGGGGAGTTGGGGTTGGGACCGGCAACGGAAACGGTGGCACGGGGAAGGGCGGCTGGGGGTACACGATCGGTCCCGGGTAGCCGATGTTGGGCCGCAGGTACGACGAGTGCATCCATCCGGTCGGCGAGCCGTAGCGGCCGTTCCACCGCACCTGCATCCACGGGCCGTTCGATGGGCCGAGCGGTGTGATCGTGCAGTCACCAGAGCGAACCTGGGCTTTGACTGCGTACGACGTGCTTGGCCCCGATCGGAGGTTGAGGGTGCTCGGAGCTTGCACGCAGAACTGCACGGGCGTGCCGGGCAGCGGTATGGGCGGCGCTGGATAGGGGAACGGGGGCGGCACTGGTAGGTCGAAAGGGCGTAGGAATCGCAGCGATGCCCACCCGTAGGTCGTTCCGCTCGGATCGCGGTATTCGATTGGCATCCAACCGTTTGGTGAGATAGCGCCGTTCTGCAACAGCGAGCAGGTGTTGTGCGGCATCTCGGTGCGAATCGGGTAGTTGGTTCCCGGACCCGTGCGCAGGTTAAGGGTGTCCCACGAACTCACGTTGGTGACACAGACCCGCAGCGCAGGTTGCGACGTGTTCTGTTGCGCCTCGGCCGGAGTGGCGCCGAACGAGGCCGAAGCCACGATCGTTAGCACCGTTGCTATGAGTGCGGTTAGCAATAGCGCTGATGCAGAACGGACAAATGCTGTTGCAGTACGTCGATTTCCCATGGGCTACTTGTACGCCCGATCGTCGTTTTGGCCAATAGGGAGCGCTCCCCGAATCAGCTAAGAATCCACTCGAACCCAGCCTTCAGGCTGTCGATGACCAACTCGGGTTGATCGGTTGCCGCTGCATCGATTGAGATGCCGATATGGGCTTCATCGAGGTAGCTCAGCAATGTGATGTTGATTGCCGCTGCGCTCGTGGGACCAAACGGATGTTGCGACAGCACTTTGGCTTTGCCGATGTACAGAGGAAACGGGGAGCCCTGCAGATTGCTCGTGAGGAAGTCGGTGCCACGCAGCACATGGGCGAACACGCGGCCACCGAGTGCAGGGGGTAGGCGGGCGAGCATTTGTTGGCTCGGGCCGACGAAAGCGTTGGCGGGTTCGCTTCGTTGAGCCTCGATGAGGGCAGCCGTGATGCGGATGAGCTCGGCTGGCTCGTCAGCGGTGAGCGGCAGTTCGACCCGAATCGGCACGATCTGGTTGCCCGACTCACCGGAGGGCGTCACCCCATCTTGAGTGCGCAAGCTGATCGGCATGCCCATGCGCAGCCGCGGACATGTGGCGTCGACCCGCTCATGAAACAGGCCCAGACCGCGCGCGCTGCCGGCCACAAACACGGCGTTGAGGCGAGTGTTCGTTTGCTTGGCCACGGCCTTTACGTCGCCAACGTCGAGGGTAATGACGTCGTGCCAGGCTTCGGCACAACGCTCGACCAACACCGGGCTCAAGGGCGCTGCGGGTGCCGATAGTCGCACACCCGAAGCGAGTGCATCGATGGTTTGCTCGACCATTTGGCTCGGCGCGGCGCTCAAGCCACGGAGTGCGGATTCGAACCCGTCGATCGCCGTTCGAGCTCGCTTGCGTTCGTAGTCGATGGCATTGGCCACTCGTGCGCCAGCGCCGAGCGGCGCAGGCACTGGTTCTGGTGGTAGGTGGGTCGGGTCGGGCGTGTCGGGCTCAAAGTCAAAGAGCTCTGCTTGGATCTGCAACATGCCCATGCCATCGGCGATCGAATGATGAGCTTTCATGACCAACGCGCTGCAGATGCGGCCCTCGTGTTCGATGCCTTGCACCAGCCGGAACCACCACAGCGGATGGGTACGGTCGAACGCAGCGCTCAAGGTGGGGGCACTATCGTCGAGCGTGGCTCGCAACGATCGATCGCCCGCAGCGTCTGCCACCTCTAGATGGCGATCGAGGTCGAAGTGTGGGTCGATCTCCCAACGCGGCGGGGTCAGCGACAGACGGTTTCCAACGACTCTTTGACGCATTCGCTCGACGATGCGAGTGGTGCGATCGAGGCGAATGCGCAGGGCAGCTGGCTCAACTAGAGTGTCGAACACAACGATGCTGCTCACCGTGCTTGCGAGGCGAGGGTCGCGTTCGACGGCCCAAATCAAGGCATCGGCATCGGCCAGTCGAGTCTGGTTGAGATCATCCGCGTCAGCCATCGCCATCACCCTGAGCTAGCGCTTCGGCGGTTGCGGTGGCCTGGGCGGCCTGGGTTGGTTCGGCCGCGTTCGTGGGAGTGGCTTCGGGCGTCGGCGAAGGTTCGGGCTCAGCCAATGCGCACACATCGATCTCGCCGTCGCCGTCGAGGTCGGTGGGTGTTGTCTCGGGCGGGCAGTCTCGGGTATTGCAGAAGTCAACGATCTGGTCGCCGTCTTCGTCGATAGGCACGGTGCCTTCGGGGCAGATGTCGGTGATCAGCGCACAGTCGTCTGCGAAACCGTTGTCGGTCGTGTCGACCGGTGCCTGGTCATCGTCGCATTCAGGTGGCGGCGCAGTCGGCTGGCCGTCGCAACCGAGCCCTTCGGCAGGTTGATAGGTCGCGGTGAATCCGTCGACGTCGACTCGGCCGTCAAACCACGTGCGGGTGCGCTCGGTTCGGACTCGTGTGCATTCGTCAATGGGTTCAGTCGTCTGGTTGGTCATCTCGCCCGAAACCAGGGCCGTGCCAAACATCTTGACGGTGATTGAGCTGGGCGTGTACTCGGTCCATATCAGCACCGGCCAGTCGGTTGGGTTCGTGATCTGTAGGTCGACCGACGGCCAGTTCACGGTCGCTTCGCGGCCATAGGGGTATCGGTCGATGTAGATGCTGTGCATCTGATAGCGGTCGATATCGAGACCCGCAAAGAACGCCGCATTGAACAACGTGGTCGCAAACTGGCTCACGCCTCCGCCAACGTCTTCGGCGAACACGCCGTCATAGATTACGCCAGCCGGCACGAAGCCCCTGGCCTGGGTGCGTTCGCCCACGAAGCCGTTGAGAGAGAAGGTCGCACCCGGTTCGATGATTGCACCGCGCACGATGTCGGCCATGCGCTGAATGTTGATCACGCGATCTTGGCCGCTCGGGTGCTGCGTCGTGAACTCGCCCATCATCTCAGCGATGCCCAATTCAACGAGCGGGGTGAGATTGTCGTTAAGCAGATCGACGCGAATCACCGGAGTCCCGGCCAGAACGGCCTCGAGCACCCGGTCAGGGGTTTCAGCGCTGCAGCACAGGGTGGCGTTGGATCCCGGAAGCCTGATCTGGCTGCCCTCGACAACCAACGCAGTCGTGTCGATGCGCCCCTCGGCGATGCCTGCAGCCCCATTGAGCCATGCGAACAGCTTGCTCGAACTGATCTGAGCCTTCGGTTGTGGACCGGCCAGATCGAGTTCGATCATCTGGCGAAACTCAATCGAGGGCATCGATAGCGTCTGGTCACCAACGAGGAACTGCAGCGGTCGGGTACTCGATCCGTTCAAGCGGTCGATCAACGCCTGGATCTCTACATCGATTACCGAGTCGTCGGTCGTGAAGGCCGACACGTTGATCGCAGCGCCGGGTTCGGTAGGTAGTGACGTGCTCAGGTCGCGAAGCAGCCGGGTCACATCGAGGATGCTTCCGGCCGTTCCTGGCAAGAGCTCGAGACGCCCGTTACGAACGACCAGTGAAGGGTCGCCGGGCTCGATGCTGATTGTTTTTGAAACCGCCGCCAGGCCAGCTTCGGCTGCGGCAGGGTCGAGGCGGAGCACCGCGTCAACCTCACGTGGAGCGAACAGGGCGCCGAGCCACGTAAGTGGCCTGGTCGCAGAGTTGCCCTGGCGGCCAGCGGCGAGCACCGCGGCCCGGGTCGCGCCACGGTCGATCTGCAACCCCAGTCGGTCAGCGCCGATCTCATACGCGGCTTCAGGCGTCTCGATGTACACCGGCGCTGTCGTGATGAACGAGTTGATGCGATCCAAAGACTGTTCGAGTTCGTCGGGGGTCATGCCGCCAACGTCGATGCCGGCGAGCTCAACGCTGCGAGAGACACGGCCGTCATGACCGCGAATGTCTACCGTTGCAATCACATAGGCCGCCGCCAAGACGATCAGAGGCAGCGAAGCAAGTGCTATCCGGCGGCGGGTCCACCGCAGGCCTGAGCGATCCACAGTGACCGCGATGGTAGATGCTCAGCTGTTGGGCAACGGGTCAGTCGCTCGGGTTGGCTGCATCGAGGCGGTCGAGCATCTCGGTAAGGACGCCCATGACCTTGTCCATGTCGGCTTGGGGATCATTGGTTGGCACGATGTGCACATCGCTTAGCTGCATGGTCACGTGCGGCCGGCGCCAGCGGAACCGTGGCCATTTGCCTCGGGGCCACACCTTCTCGGTGTTGTGGAACGCGATCGGCCGTAGATACGCGCCGGCCAGTGTCGCAAGCTCCGACGCACCTGGCCGAGCGGGGCCGACCTGTGGCAAGCGTTCATGGGCTGGCACGAGGCGGCCTTCGGGCATAATGCCGATGAGTTGGCCGCTTTCGAGCGAAGCGCGGGCCTCGGCGAACGCGGCCTCTTTGGTCTCGGTGTTGAGCGGAATGCACCCGATGCGGCGCAGCCACCGACCGGTGATGGCGTTGTCGAAGAACGTCGCCTGCACGAGAAATCGACAACCCAGGTTGGTGGTGGCGCAGAACGCGGCTGCGCAGAACACGTCGAAAAGGCTGCGATGGTTGCCGCAGACGAGGGTCGGTCGGTCTTGGGCAATTTCGAGGCCCTCGCCTGGAAGGTCAAGCGTGCAGAACAACTTGGCGAGGCGAAGCACGAGCCGTCCGTCGCGCTGAATGTCGGCTTGGGTAGCCGTAGGGGTTGGGCGAGTCACCGAATGACGACACTAGTCATGTAGTGTCCCGGCCGATGCGATTGGTCATTGCCCGATGCACCGTTGACTACGACGGCCGCCTAACCGCCCACCTCCCAGAAGCGGTGCGCCTCATCATGGTTAAAGCCGACGGATGCGTCGCCATCCACGCCGACGGCGGCGCGTACAAGCCTCTGAATTGGATGAACGCACCGAACCGGCTGAACATCGATGACGAAGGCTGGACAGTCACGAGCCCAAAGGGCGAGCAGCTGCGCATCACGATTCATGAGGTGATCAGCGACAGCGAACACGAGATGGGTATCGACCCCGGTCTCCAAAAAGACGGCGTCGAAGCGCACTTGCAAGAGCTGTTGGCTGCGGCGCCCGAGACGCTGGGCGAGGGGGTGCGCCTCGTGCGGCGCGAGTATCCGACCGACATTGGCCCAGTCGACCTGCTCTGCAAAGACGCCGACGGCGCCACCATCGCGGTCGAGATCAAGCGTCGCGGCGAGATTGATGGTGTCGAGCAGCTCACCCGGTATCTCGACTTCTTGAACCGTGATCCTCAGCTGCGACCGGTACGGGGCATGTTCGTGGCCCAAGAGATCAAGCCGCAGGCCAAGGTGCTCGCCACCGATAGAGAGATCGAATGGCAAGTCGTTGACTACGACGAGTTGCGCGGCATCGAACCCGTAAACCCCCGCTTGTTCTAGCTCCGCTTAGCGAGCAACGCCGGCCCGCTCGACGGCAGCCGCATGCGCCCGGTCTTCGAGTGCGTCGTCGAGTGACGCGAGTTCGATGCCGGCGCCGTAGCGGTGCTCGAGCGCCCAGACCAGCAGCGTGTCGGCGACCCAGGGATTCTTCGGCAGCAGTGGCCCGTGCAGGTACGTGGCAATCACGTGGTCGCGAGTTGCGCCTTCGGTGCCGTCGGTGTCGTTGTTGCCGTGGCCCGTCTTTACCTTGCCGAGAGCGGTGCAGGTAGGCCCCAGCGTGGTGCGGCCGGCATGGTTCTCGTAGCCCACGATCTGGCGGGTTGTGCCTTCGATGGTCGCCTCGATCACCAGGTCGCCGATCAGGCGAGTCTGCCCCGCTGCGGTTTCGAGATCGAGCACACTGACGCCGCCAAGCCGTTCACCGTTTGACGCGACATAGCTGTGGCCCGCCAGCTGAATGCCGCCACAGACATAGAGCTGAGCGGCTCCGTGGTCGGCTGCGTCCCTGAGTACCTCGGCCTTGTGCGCAAGGTCGTCAGCGACGAGGTCTTGGTCACGGTCTTGCCCGCCGCCCAAGTAGTACAGGTCGTGTGCATCGGCCTCGATCGAATCGCCGACCGACGCGTTGGTGATCTCGAGCCCATAGCCACGCCATGCGAGCCGTTGGCGAAACACGGCGATGTTGCCGCGGTCGGCGTAGATGTTCATCAGGTCCGGGTACAGGTGGCAAAGCCGCACGGTCATCGTGGGTTGCAGGGTTGGCTGACTGCTCATGACTCGCTCCAGTACGCGTCGACGTGGCCTCGGCGAGTCAACTCGGCTCGCAGGTCGAGCATCGCCGTGTAGGTCGCAAGTGCATGCAGGGTGCTCGCCGCAGGGGTGGATTCGATCGCGATGTCGAGTGCCCGGGCGGTATCGGGCTCGACGGTGATCGTTGTCATGTCGAAGCCGGCATAGCGAAATCGCAACGCGAGATCCCAGGCCCGGTCGCCGCTGATCGTGAGCGAGGCGAGTTGGCCGTCGAGTGGTTCCCAGTCGACATCCCAAATCCAGCTAACGTCGCGACCATCGGCGGTGCGGTCGTTGAGCAGGGCCAGCACATGCACCGAGTCACTACCCCCGGCCAACAGCGTGCGGATGTTCTGGTTCACGCCGGTCGGGTTCTTGGCCAGCAACAGGTTGAGGCGCCGACCGTCGACTTCGATGCGCTCGCCACGGCCAAACGCTGGTTGCGTTGCACCAAGAGCGGCTGCGGCGGTGTCGGCGTCGCCGTCGAGGGTGAGAGTGGTCGCCATCGCAGCGGTCAGGTTGTACGTGTTGTGTAGGCCCGTGAGTTCAGAGGTAACCGTGGCCGCGGTGTCGCCAGAGCGGATCGTGACGTGCTGGCGGTCGGGGTGCAGCACAGCGGCGGTCGCTGCCACATCAGGTGTGGGGCGAGCTGCGTCGCAGTTGTCGCAACGCCAATGGCCCAGGTGGCCGAGCAGGGCCGGTTCGTGCACCAGCGCTGTGCCACAGCGGCGGCAGTTGGTGGCATCGGCAGCGTGGGCCCGCTGGGGTAGCGCATGGCTCACGTCGGCGACGCCGAACCACGTCACCTGTTCTCTCTCTCTGCCGAGGTCGGCGATGTTGGGATCGTCGGCGTTCAGTACGAGATGAGGCGGCTCGGCCGAGCGCTCGAGCCGGTCGAGCATGTCTCGCCAATCGTTCACCAGCGTGTCGAGTTCGCCGTAGCGGTCGAGCTGATCGCGGAACAGGTTCATCAACAACAGCGTGCGGGGTGTCACGGTGCGCGTGATGGCGACGAGTGCAGCTTCGTCGACCTCGAAGATGCCGATCTCGCCATCTTCGGGCCCCTCGAGCAGTGCAGCTGCCACGCCGCGCTCAAGGTTCGATCCCTCTTCGTTCGTCACCACCTGCAGGCCCGATGCTTTGGCTGCGGCGACGACTAGGCGAGTCGTGGTGGTCTTGCCGTTGGTCGCCGAGATGAACACCGCGCCCATCGGCAGATCCGCGATCAGTTCGGCAATCGCGTTGGGTCGTAGCTTGAGCAACACAACGCCCGGCACCGTCGTGCCACCACCGCGGCCGAGACGGCGGCTCAGGCTTCCGGATGCGCGGGCAGCAAGCCCGGCGACTCGCGTTGCGATCTGCATCGAGGCAACGGTACTCAGTTCGCAATGCACCCCTGGGCCGCGATGACAAGATCAGCGAACTCAGAGCGCTCGTCGCCGCTGAGCGCCTCGAAGGCTTTAGCGGTTGCAGCGGTCGTCATTTCTTCGACGCGGGCTCGGGCGTCGTGGTCGGGGGTGGGGTGTGGGGCGGCCCAACCGAAGCCCTCGGCCCACGACGAGCCGCCGCGAATCGGGTCGTCGGTCGACATGATCGTGGCGTGCGGGCCAAGGCCGGCTGCATGACTGGCTGACAGGTGTGCGCCGCCCCGCAGCTCGCGCAAAACGTTGAGGTTGATAGCGACGTCACCAGCGGCATCTCCGGGCAGGGGAACGAGCGCCGAGCCAGCGAACAGAGAACCGATCGAGAGGTCCGCGTCAGTGATCACCTTGTGAGACAGATTGGCGAGGCGATGCACGTCGCCGTCTGGCATCGAGGCCAGCGTTTCTCGGCCCCAGATTGCGGCGCAATCGAACCAGGCGAGCGCTGCATCCCACGCCGAGAGCGAGTCGGGGCGTGCTTCCCAGTAGTGCTTGACTGCGCTTGGTGCCATGAATCCAAGCGCAGCGGTCGCAACGTGGCGATCAACGTCGCCAAGCACCCCGGCGCGGCCGTTGACCCAGAAGCCGAAGCGGCCCGACTCTGCTAGTCCAAGCTCGCTCGCCTTGGCAGCGGTGCCAGGCGCCATCATCCATGAACGCCCGAACACCAAGATTGGGTTGCCGGTCGCATCAGCGGTTTCGCTCGTGGTGAGGGTCATGGTTCGACAGTACTCGCCGATGCCTAGTCAGTCAGTCTGGCTGGCCGTCGCCGACGGCGATTCGCTGTGAGGCCGTTCCTTGTTGGGTGCGGGTAGCAATCACGACTTCGTCATCGCCCACCGAGACGTCGGCGAGGACCTCACTCCCTTCGTGAATCTTCGACCAGTCCGCTCCGTTAGGTGAGAAGAGCACAAGGTAGGTCCAGGCTGCGTCGCCGGGGTTGACCTGATCTCGCCAGTCGGCGATGGAGATCGAGACGATCGTGTCGCCCTGGTCGTCAACAAAGTTCAGGTCGGCTCCATCGTCGTTCACGCCAGTTCGCCAGGGCGTCCGGGGCTCGAAGGCATCGAACTCACGCACGATGACACCGTCAGCGTCGATGAGTTCAGCGGGGCCAGCCGGAAGGGTTCCCGTGAGCGTGTAGTCGCCAACCGTTACCGACAATGGGGCAGTCTCGTGGGCTTGCATTGGCATGAAGTCGCGGCCGTCTGAGGACCGGGTCCAGCCTGCGACAGCCCACCCAGCATCACCGCTGACTAGTGATGTAATCGTGAATTGCGGCGTAAACGCAGGTCGTGCGCCTCGCTCGTCGTACGTGGGTGGTTCTGCAGGCCGGTCAGACGGGTCGCGCAGATCAACAAGTTCGCCGAGGCTGTGCGTGGTCCAGAGTTTGCCGTCGTCACTTAGCAACACCTCGGCCTCGGGGGCTGCGAAGCTCTCAGAGGCTGCGAGTCGTTGGCCGTCGCGCATCGCTGCGAACGAAGGACTGGTCAAACGCTCGAGCGCCTCAGCGTCGAACCTCGCCCAGCTCGTGCCATCGATGGACTCGCTCAGCAGATAATCGGCGAGTCCAAAGCCGTCGTCGGTCTCGTACAGTCGCTGCCCGCTCGAGTAGGGCAAGCGTGTTGTGCTGCCGGTGTCCAGACTAAAGACCGCAAACGTTTCGCCGTCAGCACTGAATACGAGGTTCGAGTCGCCACCGCGAGGCTGTATGAGTTCGGTGGACTCAGGTGCGTCATACCGCTCAAACTCGCTCATGCCGCACACGCGGGCTTCGGTATAGGCGACATGCCAGCGCAGGTCGCACACGTTGTCGAGCTTGCGGCCGATCAAGGCCTCAAAGTCGGGGCTCTCGGCGGCATCGATTTTGAGCATGATGCCTGCGTTGCTGGCCACGAGCTTCGCAGGGGTGATTGTGCGCAACCAGCCGGCACGTAGCTCGCGAGAGAATTCGATGGCCTCGGCGGGTAACGCAACGCGTTGCCAATCGATGAGGTTGTCGCTAAAGGCCAGCTGCACGGTTCCGTCGCTGACGGCGAGCCAATAGCGGCCGTCGTGCTCGTCGAGAGCGAAAGTCGCCGATGCCGACGTAACGCCGGTCGGCTGGGCGAGCTCCCACGATTCGCCGTCAGTCGACGTGGCGAGATACACCTCGCCGACTTCGGCTTGAGTCGCACGCTCATCGGCGAAGACGAGCGTTGCCCCAAGCCAACCATCATCGGTCGCGAGAATCGTGGTTGGTGTCTCGGCGCTGCCAGCACTATCGATGCCAGCGAACATCAGCGTCGAAGGTTCCGCTGAGCGATGGGCGAAACCGATGCCCACGATCATCAAGGCCGCCAGCGTAAGCGCGGTTGCGCCGCCGGCTAGGCGTGAGCGGCGCGTGCGTCGGCCCGCCGCTCCCGCGATCTCGCCGACCGATGCCAGCGAGAGGTCGTAGCTTTCGGCGCGGTTCGTCAACGTTTCGCGAATCAGGGTGTCGGTATTCATCGTGCTTCCTGTGACTCTTCGGGGCTGGTGTCGGCAATCGTTGTTCTGAGTTGGGTGAGAGCTCGGGCGAGGCGGCTCTTGACCGTGCCGGGTGCGATGTCGAGCGCTTCGGCGGTCTGGTTGATGGTCCAATCGAGGTGGAAACGGCACACGATCACGGCCCGGTGATCAACCGACAGGCGGTCGATTGCAGCGTCGAGGCTGTCATCGCGCTCGCCGAGTTCGGCGGTGCAGGAGCCAAGTGAGACCGGCCGGTCGCGCTCACGCCGCCGTCGTCGATGCCACGATCGAGACCAGTTCAGGCCAACTCGATACACCCAGGCGGCGGGCTTGTCGTAGTGCGAGATCTTTGACCAGCGCTTGTAGGCCCTAGTCATAGCTTCGTTGGTTGCGTCGCTCGCAAGTTCGCTGTCGCCGAGTGTGACGGCCAAGGCCCGAGCGATCGACTCGTGATGCTCGGCATAGAACTGCTCGAACGGCACGGCGTCGCTGATCGAGTGGCTGCGGGTGGTGGTGATATCCACGACGAGTTCCGGTCGCCTCAGCACGTGAGAAGTATCCATCGCCAGGTACACGCCCAACCGGGCCGATCGGTTCCCTTATCGTGCGAATTTCTTTAGCGACACTTCTTGGGCCTGCCACCCTGCTTGGGTGAGAGTCCATTGTGATGCGCTTGCATCGGGGAAGGCGAACGGCGCTGGCATTCCGGCTGGTGGTGGGCCGTGGTCTGTGGCGAGTGGTCCTAACGACTCGCCCCATCGACGCCATCGGCGGGCCGGAATCTCGGCGAACGTGTGGTTCGGCCGGTGGAGCAACTCGATTTCACCGTGCACGACACCCTCTTGCCAATAACCCTGAGAACTCGGGCTGTCGGCCAGGGGCAACGCATCGCCGATTGCATACCACTCGGCATCGATGGCCAGCGCGGTCGGTATGCCGTAGGCCTGGTCAAGGGCCTCAGCCGGGTCGTCGAGGGCGACGAAGTACGCCTCGTTGCCGATCGACCACTGTTGCATTGGTTCGTCGCACTGGTGCTCGGCCCACATGGCCGGCGCCTTGATGATGAACGGATCAGAGCGAACCGTCACGGTCCACTCTGTCAGGTGCAGCAGCCGGCGACCTGCCTCAACGACTGCACACCAGTACCACGAGTGGGTCGCTAATAGGCGATGACCCGACACGAAGCCGAGCGAGCCGTCGGGCACCCAGGCAGCGAAAACCCACTCATCGATCTGGCCCCGATGTGGGGCCTCGTCGTCTGGGTTCAACCGACTTAGCTGCGGGTTAGTGGTTTGTACTTGATGCGGGTCGGCTGATCGGCCGCGGCGCCGAGTTCTTTGCGGCGGAACGCTTCGTAGTCGCTGAAGTTGCCCTCGAACCAGCGCACTTGTGAGTCACCTTCGAATGCCAACGTATGGGTAGCGATGCGGTCGAGGAACCAGCGATCGTGGCTAATGATCACCGCGCAGCCTGCGTAGCTCTCAAGCGCCGATTCGAGCGACCGAAGCGTCTCGATGTCGAGGTCGTTGGTTGGTTCATCGAGCAGCAGCACGTTGGCGCCGCTGCGCAAGATACGGGCCAGGTGCACGCGGTTGCGCTCACCACCAGAGAGATTGCCGACCTTCTTTTGCTGGTCGGGGCCCTTGAAGTTGAACGAGGCAACATAACTGCGACCGTTGACGTCTTTGCCGCCAATCTCGAGCATGTCGAGGCCATCACAGATCTCGTCGTAGACAGTCTTGTCGGGGTCAAGCGAGTCGCGGCTCTGATCGACGTAGCCGAGCTCGACGGTTTCGCCGAGTCGCAGCACACCGTCGTCGGGTTCTTCGGCACCAGTGATCATGCGGAACAGCGTGGTCTTGCCTGCGCCGTTGGCGCCGATGATGCCGACGATGCCAGCGGGCGGAAGCGTAAAGCTCAGGTCATCGATCAAGAGGCGGTCGCCAAAGCCCTTCGACACATCGTTGGCTTCGATCACGACGTCGCCGAGGCGGCGGTTGATCGGAATCTCGATTTCAAGCTTGCCGTCTCGCTGCGCCTGCTGCTTGGCTTCGGCAACCAGCTTGTCGTAGTTGGCCAGACGAGCCTTGCCTTTGGATTGGCGGGCCTTGGGGGCCATGCGGATCCATTCAAGCTCTTGCTTGAGGCTCTTCTTGCGAGCAACGTTGCGCTTCTCGTCGGCCGCCATGCGTTCCTCGCGGGCTTCGAGCCAGGCCGAGTAATTGCCTTCGAACGGAATGCCATTGCCGTGGTCGATCTCAAGGATCCAGCCCGCAACGTTGTCGAGGAAGTAGCGATCGTGCGTTACCGCGATAACGGTGCCGGCATAGTCGGCAAGGTGGCGCTCGAGCCAGGCGACCGATTCGGCGTCGAGGTGGTTGGTGGGCTCATCGAGCAGCAACAGGTCGGGCTTGCTCAGCAGCAATCGAGCAAGCGCAACCCGGCGCTTCTCGCCACCCGAGAGTGTCGACACATCGGAGTCGCCCGGGGGAGTGCGCAGTGCGTCCATCGCGATCTCGATCGTGCGCTGAATGTCCCAGCCTTCTTTGGCGGTGAGCTCGTTCTCGATTTCGCCCTGCTGCTTGCCGAGCTTGTCGAAGTCGGCGTCAGGATCGGCCCAACCAGCCAGCACCTCGTCGTAGCGACGCAGCAGGTCGGCGATCTCGCCGACGCCGTCCATGATGTTGCCATACACATCTTTGTCGGGGTCGAGCTCAGGTTCTTGGGTGAGCATGCCGACCGTATAGTTCGGATACATGCGGAGCTCGCCCTCGAACTCTTTGTCAACGCCCGCCATGATCTTGAGCAAGGTCGACTTGCCGGCGCCGTTGGGGCCGAGCACTCCGATCTTGGCGCCGTAGAAGAACGACAGCGTGATGTTCTTGAAAAGATCTCGATCAGGAGGAAGGAACTTCCCGATCTTGTGCATGGTCATGATGGTCTCAGGCATTGCCCAAGAGCTTACGGTTTAGCGAACCCAATCGCCGTTGTCGTTAAAGACCAGATCGGTAAGAGCGCCGGGCGCAAGCTCGGGATCTAGGCCGAGGGTGACTGCCGCCTTCTGGTAGCTCCACTTCATGACATCGAGTGCGAGCTCGGTGATCTGGGTCCGCGAATAGTGGGCGTGCAGCCGGCCGGCGAGTTCAGGTGCGATCGCCCCGGGCTGAGTGATCAACGCGTCGCAGAAATCGAGTGCTGTCTGTTGAGCGGCGGTGAGTTCGGCGCCGCTGCTGAGTGCGCCGTGCAGGCGGTTTTCGTCAAGACCGGCGTCTTTGGCAACTGCCAAACGGACCGACAGTCAAAGGTGGCAATCGTGGAAGGTGGCGCAGCGCATACGCACCAGTTCGGTGGTAACCGAGTCGATCTCATCGCGGCGAACTGCCGCTGCAGCGAAGCGGGTGAGCGCCGACTGCAGTGACTGGTCTCGATCAGCGTCACGGGCCACTCGTGGTGCACGAGCCTCGGTTCGCGGGGCGATCTGAGTCGGCGGTTCGTGACTCATAGTGCATCCTCTAAGACAGTCGAAAGAGCGAGCTCGAGTCGCATGCGTTGCTCGACGACGAGCAATGCGTTTACAAAGTCGATCGTGGGGCCCTCGCCCAGGTGCTTCGCCAGAGTGCTCACATCGAGGTCGGTGATCGAGGCGACGTCGACGAGGTATTGCTCGGTCAGCGCAAGGGCTGCATGGTGCACGGGTGCCAGAGAGGTGTTGGTAGGCCATGTCCGCAGCTGTTTGAGCGAATCGGGCTCAAGCGCATCGAGCGTTGAGGTGTGATTCAGCAGCATCGCCATGCGACGGGTGCAGACCTCGAGTAGTCCTCGATCGACGGCCTGCCACGCGGCAGCGTGCGCGGCATCGAGCTCGGTCATCGCGTCACGGTCGGCATCAGCCACCAAGAGTTCGTCGAGTCGGCGCATGGTTGAAACCCTAGATTAGCTGTTGAACGCTTGGCGGGCCGCAACCGCATCAGCGAATGAGCGAGTCAAGGCACTTTGGTCAGCATCAGCGAAGGCGCTGGCTCGGTGCAGAGCGTTCGCGGTTGCGTTAATCGCCTCTTTGACCATGCGCACCGTCGCCGCCGGCATCTCTGCGGCTCGAGTTGCCAGGTCCGTAGCGACGTCGACAGTGGCGCCTGGGTCAGCGAGGGCATCGACGAGGCCCCAGTCGAGTGCCATATCGGCATCCATCTTCTCGCAGAGGATTGTGATGCGCTTGGCCCGAGAAGGCCCGACGAGCGTGACGAGCCGAGGCAGGGCACCCCACTGCAGGTTGAGCCCGATCTTGACCTCGGGCACGTACAGATAGGCGTCGTTGGCCAGAACCCGCCAGTCGCAGGCCAGGGCAATAGCGCAGCCTGCGCCGACGACGAGCCCCTCCATCGCGGTGACGGTGATCTGTGGCATGTCTTCCCACGCCTGGCAGAGCCGCACGCCGCGGTAAAATCGCTGTCGTTGAGCGACGTCGCCCAGGTCTTCCCAGGTCGCAGGGTCCTTGAGATCGATGCCAGCCGAGAACGCATTCGGTGCGCCGCTGAGCACGACTGCCTGGGTGGTCAGGTCGTCCTGAAAGCGGCGGGCGACGTCGGTCAACTCGAGGATCGTTGTTTGGTCGAATGCGTTGAGCGAACCCTTGCGATCAAAAGTGACCGTGGCTACCGGGCCGTCGTGGGTGACAGTGACATTCTCATAAGCAGACATGCCACCACAGTTGCACACCGGTGAACATTGGCTCTTATGGCGCGCTTGTGTGAGTCTGTGGCATGGCCGAAACCACCAAAACCGATGTCGTTCGCGCTGATGTCGTTCGCACTGACGCAATTATTGTTGGCGCAGGCGTTGCCGGGCTCTACCTGCTGCACCGCTTGCGCAATATGAACTTCTCAGCCGTCGCCCTTGAGGCGGCCGACGATGTTGGCGGCACTTGGTACTGGAACCGCTACCCGGGCGCTCGCTGCGATGTGCCGAGCCTTGACTACAGCTACAGCTGGGACGCCGAGCTGCAACAAGAGTGGGAGTGGAGCGAGAAGTACGCAACCCAGCCCGAGATCTTGCGCTACCTGCAACACGTTGCCGAGCGCCACGATCTGCGGCGAGATATCGAATTCGAGACTCGTGTCGAGCGATCTGTCTGGAACGACGAAACCCAACGCTGGACCATCACGACGAGCACCGGCACCACCTACGAAGCGCAGTGGTTCATCATGGCCACTGGCTGTCTGTCCAAGCCCAAGATGCTCGACATCGACGGCGCTGATCAGTTCGCTGGCCCGACGTACTTCACCAGCAGCTGGCCCCATGACGGCGTCGACTTCACCGGCCAACGGGTCGCGGTCATCGGTACCGGCTCATCAGGCATTCAGTCGATCCCGATCATCGCGGATCAGGCCGCCGAGCTCACCGTGTATCAGCGCACGCCAAACTTTTCGCTGCCGGCGTACAACGGTCCGATTAGTCAAGAGCGTCTCGATGACGTCAAACCGCGCTACGACGAGTACCGCGAAGAAGCCCGATGGTCGGGGGCCGGTGTGCCGTTAGAGGTCGTCGAAGAGTCAATGGCCATGTTGAGCGACGAAGAACGGGCGCGCCGCCTTGAATCAGCGTGGGACTTTGGGCACATCATCGGCTTTGGCTCTCGGGTGGCGAACGATTCGATCATTCGTCAAGAGGCGAACGACATCGTGGCTGACTTCGTGCGCGACAAGATTCGCAGCGTCGTCGACGATCCCGAGGTCGCCGAGCTGCTCTGTCCGAACGATCACCCGATCCAGACCAAGCGGTTATGCCTCGACACGAACTACTACCAAACGTTCAACCGAGACCATGTCACGTTGCACGATCTGCGATCTGACCCGATCGCCACGATCACTGAACATGGCATCGAGACCGCCCAGGGTTCGCGAGAGTTCGACGCGATCGTGTTCGCGACCGGCTTTGATGCCATGACCGGCGCAATCGTGGCGGTCGATATCGAGGGCCGTGACGGCCTGACCCTCAAGGACAAATGGGCCGACGGTCCAGTCACCTACCTGGGTCTGACCTCAGTTGGGTTCCCTAACCTCTTCATGGTCACGGGGCCTGGCAGCCCGTCGGTGTTGTCGAATATGGCAGTGTCGATCGAGCAGCACGTCGAGTGGATCACCGACTGCATTGATGCCATGCGATCTGATGGTGTCTCGACGATCGAGGCGACCCCAGTGGCTGAGGCCGGCTGGCAACAGCACGTGCTCGACTGTGCTGACATGACGCTCTTCCCCAAGGCGAAGTCGTGGTACATGGGCGCGAACGTGCCCGGCAAGCCCCGGGTGTTCTTGCCCTACGTCGGCGGCGTTGGCCCCTATCGCGAGGCATGCAACGACGTTGTCGAGCAAGGGTGGCTCGGGTTCGAGCGCCGCGGCGAGGCCGCGACCTCGTGCAACGACGGTGTAGTGCGTCGCCTCATGCCCGACGTCGCCGGAATGCTCAGTGTCATGGCCGAGATGGAGCTGCCCGCGATCGAGTCGCTGCCAGTCGTCGATGCTCGCGCCATGATGGCCGCCGGCGCCGACGTGCGTCCGCCGGGGCCCGACGTTGGCGAGATCGTTGACGGCACGTACCCGGGCGCCGACGGTAACGACCTGGCGTATCGCCTGTACCGGCCATCGACCCCGGGGCCGCATGCATTGATCGTGTACTACCACGGCGGCGGTTGGGTGCTTGGCAGCGCCGAATCCGATGATCCGCTGTGCCGAGACCTCTGTGATCGAACCGGCGCCGCCATCATCTCGATGGATTATCGCCATGCTCCTGAGGCCCCGTTTCCGGCCGCGGTCGACGACGGCTACGCCGCGTTGTGTTGGGCTGTCGACAATGCCGACTCTCTCGGTGTCGATGCAGATCGAGTGGTCGTCGCGGGTTGGTCGGCCGGCGCAAACGTTGCCGCGGTTGCCTGCCATATGGCTCGCGATAACGAGGGCCCGAACGTGCTGGGTCAGCTGTTGGTTACCCCAGTCACCGATTGTGATTTCACCCGGCCCTCATACACAGAGAACGCGGATGGCTACGTGTTGACGCGTGGGCTCATGGATTGGTTCTGGGACCACTACTGCCCAGCAGATCAACGTACTGATCCGCGAGCTTCGCCGCTTCGTGCCGAAGACTTGTCGGGGCTTCCGCCTGCCGCGATCGTCACCTGTGAGTTCGATCCGCTCCGTGACGAAGGAGCTGCTTATGTCGAGGCATTGGTTGCGGCCGGCACACCGGCCACCCACTTGCCTCAGCGGGGTCACATTCACACGTCGATCGGCACGGTCGATGTGTTGATTACCCCAATGTCGATTCGTGAGCAGGTTGGCGAAGCCTTGATGGGATTCTTAGCCGCGGCTCCTGCCGGAGTTTCTGCATGATCGAAGCTGTGCTATTCGACTTTGGCGGCGTCATCACGACAAGCCCATTCGACAACTTTGCTCGGCTTGAATCCAGCCTCGGTATTCCCGCTGACACGATTCGCTTAATCAACTCGACGAACCCCGACACGAATGCATGGGCGCAGTACGAGCGCAGTGATGTCGATGCCGACGGCTTCTGTGAGCTGTTCGAGGCTGAAGCTCAAGCGCTCGGCTACACGATCGCCGGCAACGATGTGCTCGACTGCATCAAGACCGAGATTCGTCCGTTCATGGTTGAGGCGTTACGTCGCGTGAGCGAGTCGTTCAAGACGGCCATGTTGACCAACAACTTCAAGGCTGGCGACGATCCTGGTAGCGGATCTCACGGCAACGCGAAGCAGTACTTCGACGTGATCGTCGAGTCGGCTAAGGCCGGGGTGCGCAAGCCGACGCCCAGGTTTTACGAGATTGCCTGTGAGCAGCTCGGTGTCGAGCCCGCAGCATGCGTGTTTCTCGATGACCTCGGCATCAACCTCAAGCCCGCTCGGGCGATGGGTATGACGACGATCAAGGTGGTCGATCCGCGCGACGCGCTCGGTGAACTGAGCGAAGCCACCGGCCTCGACTTCGCAGATCTGTAGTTAGCCACATTTCCTTGACACTCGATCGCATTCACGACGAAGAGTTCGATACCTCGCAACCAACCGTCAGGGCGTTGATCGCGCAGCAATGCCCGCAGTACGTCGACCTGGCGTTGCGGCCTCTAGCTCTGACTGGCACCTCGAACGCGATGTGGCGCCTTGGCGACGAACTGGTGGTTCGCCTACCTCGGACGCTTGGGGCCGCAGACAGTGTCGCGTTCGAAACCGATCTGCTTCCGGCGGTTGGGGCGAGTGGCGTCGCAGAGCCGGCTGGGGTGCCGACTGTGCGTCATGTCGGCAGACCCTGCGATGCGTTTGGGCAACCCTGGCTACTGCTCGATTGGCTGCCTGGTGGCGACGCGTGGTCAACCCGAGCTGAACCTGGTTCGAACAGCATTGCGTTCGCTCGGGATGTAGCGGCCTTGGTAGGTCGCCTCAGCAGCGTGCAGGGCCTTCGAGCCCCAGAGCGAGGTGACGGCGAAAGGGGAGGCCCCCTGCGACCGCTGTTGGCAGCGCTCGACGGGTGGCTTGATGACCCCGCGTGGTCAGCGGGCGACCTGGTCGATGTCGCTGCGATACGACGTTGTGCAGATGAGTGCCGCGAGGCCTCAGACATAGTCGAGCGCGTCTTCGTGCACGGAGACCTGATCCCCGGAAATCTGCTCACCACTGACGGCCGCCTGAGCGCAGTCATCGATTGGGGCGGTGCAGGCTACGGCGACCCCGCCCAGGACTTAGCGCCAGCGTGGTCGGTGTTCGATGGTCGGGCTCGTGATGCGTTCGTCGAAGCCATGGGCGCCGACGACGAGACCTGGCTCCGGGCTCGGGCGTTTGAACTCGAACACGCCGTTGGCGGCATCGTGTACTACGCGCCACGGGGTCACCCGCTTGCCGACGTGATGCGAAGAACGCTCGATCGCCTCTTGGCCTAGTCGGCCAGAACGTGGCCGAAGAGCTCAATCGGATCGGCAAAGCCCTTGAGCTCGCGTCTGCCGGCTGACTTCATCACCGATGAGCTTGACGACCGTGCCGCCGTTGCCGGCAACGACCTCGTAGGCCTGTCGTTCGAAGTCGCGAACGAACCCGTCGAGCGTGGCCAGGTCGAGTGAATCGGCGATTGCCGTGAAGCCGACTACATCGACGAAACCAATAGCAAGACGCAGCGAGCCCGGGCTGCGGTGGGCGACTGCTTCGCGAGCGATGTCAGCCCGGCGGCCGGCTAGCCCGAGTTGCAAAATAGGCCAGCGTCAATCCACGGTCGCATCACAAACTCCAGCTTCGCACACCGAGGGAGTCCACTAGCGTGGCGACATGGCGGCTTCCTACCGATTCGCGACCGACGATGACGTCGACGCAATGGCCGAGGTGCACACCCGGTCGTGGCAGGCGGCCTATACCGGGCTGCTTGACCAAGCGGCGCTCGATGCACTCGACCCTGCCGACCGAGCTGCGATGTTGCGCCCGATGGTCGAGCCTGCGTTCCAGCAAGAGCGTGGCGTAACGATGATCGTGGCCGAGGTAGACGGCGCTCTCGCGGGTCACGTCGTAGTGCAGGTCCACGAAGAGCACTGCATCATGTTGATGTTGTACCTCGATCCGCCTCATTGGGGTACGGGCATCGGCACTGCGTTGCACGACATGGCGGTGCGAGTCATGCATCGTGCCGGAAGAACCACGGGCACCCTGCGGGTACTTGAGGGCAACGACCGGGCGATTGCCTTCTACGAGCGTCACGGCTGGACCATGACTGGCCAGCGGTTCGACGACGAGATCTTTGGTATCGCGCTCGTCGATCTCGAGATGAGTCGCGAGCTTTCGGTCGACTTGCTTGCAGCCAATCGCGACTACTGGGACACCAAGGCACCGGCGTACGCAGACGTCACGACCTGGTCACCAGAGATCAGCTGGGGCATCTTTGGCGTGCCCGATAACTCGTTGCGAAATGGCGAGGGCATCTTCCCCGACGTTGCCGGGCTCGACGTCGTCGAGCTCGGCTGTGGCACGGCGTACGTTTCGAACTGGGCTCAGTTGCGCGGTGCTCGCACAGCGACTGGCATCGACAACTCACCCGAGCAACTGGCGACGGCGGCTCGCTTTGTCGAAGAGCGCGAATCACCTCTCACCCTGGTGCGCGGCGATGCTCACCACCTGCCGTATGCCGACGAGAGCTTCGACGTGGCGATCAACGAGTACGGCGCAGCCATTTGGTGTGACCCGCATACCTGGATCCCTGAGGCGGCCAGGGTGTTGCGGCCGGGTGGGTTGTTGTGGTTTCTGGGCAACTCGGTCATCGCAATGCTCTGCGTGCGCGAGTTCGAAGACGAAGCTGCGACGCCTGAGATGCTGCGGCCGCAGCGCGGCATGCGCCGCTTCGACTGGATCGACACGCCAAACGTCGAATTCCATGTCAGCCACGGTGAGACGATTCAGATACTCAACGAAGCAGGGTTCGAGATCCAAGCGCTCCATGAGCTCTATGCACCTCAGGGGGCCGACACCCGCTACGGGTTCGTCGATTCTGAGTGGGCGAGCCAATGGCCGCACGAAGAAGTCTGGGTGGCGCGCAAGCGGGCCCTCTAAGCCAATCGCTTAGCCAGTCGCGGGTCGTTCTTCGCGGCCGGCGAAGCGACGGGCAATGGTCTCGCGGCGCTCTTGCAGCTCTCGGTACGTGAACGTGTCGCTGGCTGGGTCAACGCCGAACTGGCCCTTGATGGCGGTCAGGTCAACGCCGAAATCATCGGTCTTGATGCCGATGTCGGCGGCCAACTGGTTGCCGTGGCGCTTCATGAACCACATCGCAATGTGAGTGATCTCGGCGAACAGATCGAGGTCGGGCGTGAGCCTGCTGATCGCACCTTCGAGGAACACGAGGTTCTTCGCGAACAGCATGAGTTCACGGGGCATGCGGGCGCCGTAGCCCAACATTGCCTTGACCAGTCGATTGACCTCGCCGACCAGCTCTTGCTGAGAGAGTTCCATTGGGTCAACGCCGCTGCCGTCGAGACCGAGGTCGCTGATGACGGTGTCGATGTCGACGTCTTCGGGCAAGGCGCCGAGATCTCGTATTGCCTCGACCTGGCCGACGACGTTGTTGCTGGTCGAGGCCACCAACAGCTTCAAAAACGCAATGCGTTTGGGTTCGGTGAGGCGCCCAACGATGCCGTAGTCAAGCAGCGCGGTGCGGCCGTCGGGGCGCACGAAGAGATTGCCGCCATGCAGGTCACCGTGGAAGATGCCGTTGACCATTGCACCTTCGAGGAAGCCGACCATGCCGGTTCGCACGATGTCGTGCGGGTCGATGTTCTCGGCTTCGAGGCGGGCGACGTCGTCGAACTGAAAGCCGTCGAGGCGTTCCATGACGAGCACCCGCTTCGTTACGAGCGTCGGATGCGGGCGGGGCACGACGTAGCCGTTTTGCTCGAGTGATTTAAGCGAGCGGGCGACGTCGACCATGTTCTCGGCTTCGAGCCGGAAGTCGAGTTCTTCGACGATCGACTGGGCAAAGACCTCGACCAATGCGGGGGGATTCGCGAGCGCAGCTACCGGGATCCGGCCTACGAGAAAGGGTGCCAACCAGGCCGACGCCGCGATGTCTTCATAGACAAGTGTGCCGACGCTTGGCCGCTGCACTTTGACGACGACTTCGGTCGCAACACCATCGATCATCAGCTCGGCGCGGTGCACCTGAGCGATGCTCGCCGCAGCCAGGGGAGTGGTGTCAAATGTGTGGAAGACCTCGCTGATTGGTCGACCCAGATCGGCTTCGACGATCTCTTTGACGACGCTGTACGGCTCGGCCGGTACCTGGTCACGGCACTTGCGAAACTCATTCACCAGCTCAGACGGGAACACACCCTCGCCCGAAGAGATGATCTGAGCGAGCTTGATGTAGGTCGAACCGAGTCGCTCGCTCGCTAGTCGCAGCCGCCGCGACAGATCGGTCTTGGAGTCGCTCTCGCTGAGGCCGTGACGGCGCTTGGCGATCTTCCATCCGCCGATGGCCCACACGAAACGCCCAACGATGCTGAGCACGCGTCGGCCCGGTGGCAGCAACCGTTTGCGAGTCAGTCGTGGGACATCAGCACGAATGCGGGATCGCAGTGCTTCGCTGCCCGCCTGCCAGGTGACCTCGTCGAGGACGAGGTTCCAAGGACCCTCGTCGGTGAATGCGCCGAACTCAAGATCAGAAGGTGAAGGGCCAGGGGCAGATGATGCTGTCACAGCTCTCTCACGATGCCACGATCTGGCGCAAACGGCTAGTCGGGCCGAGCCCTTTTGTCTGTCGCTGATGTCACCTCGCTGTGATCAACGCAGCTACAGCCGAGCGATCACGCTGGCGAGCAGCTCGGCCTCTTCTTGCTGGTGAATGCTGGCACTGCCGGTGGCGGGACTACCCGACTCAGGTCGGCTCACTCGGGTAATCGTGTACTCGTCGCCGTGGCGTTCGTAGAGACGACCCTTTACGAAGTTCCACGCACCCATGTTTTCGGGCTCTTCTTGGAGCCAGATGATCTCGCCAGCATTGGGATATCTCGCTAACGCTTGCGAGAGGGCCTCAGCTGGCCACGGGTAGAGCTGCTCGGCTCGCAGAATCGCCAGCGACGAGGCGTCAGCGCCATCGCGCACCGCCATCATGTCGTGGCTGATCTTGCCCGTGCACACGACGATCTTTCGCACTGCGGCTGCGGCGTCGTCATCGATCTCGGGGTCATCGATAAGTTCTTCGAACTCGCCTGAGGTAAGAGCTTCGATTGGTGAGTGTGCTGGCCGAGCCCGTAGCAACGACTTGGGCGTAAAGATGAACAGCGGTTTGCGAACCGTGCGGTGCATCTGACGTCGCAGCAGGTGGAAGTACTGCGCCGCCGTCGAGACGTTGGCAACCTGCACGTTGTCTTCGGCGCAGGCCAACAGCACTCGCTCGACGCGCGCCGAGGAATGTTCGGGTCCCTGGCCTTCGAATCCGTGAGGTAGCAGAAGCACCAAGCCGCTGTTCTGCTTCCACTTGTCTTCGGCACTCACGATGAACTGATCGATGACGACTTGGGCGCCGTTGACGAAGTCGCCGAACTGGGCTTCCCACATCACGAGTGCATCGGGGTTCGTCACCGAGTAGCCGTATTCGAAGCCGAGTGCTGCGTACTCACTAAGCATTGAGTCGTAGATCCAGAGCTCGGCACCGTCACGACGCATGGCGTCGAGAGGCCGAAAGCCCTGGCCGGTGAGATTGTCAACCAAGGTCGAGTGGCGATGTGAAAAAGTTCCGCGCCTGCTGTCTTGGCCCGCGAGGCGAACCGAGGTGCCTTCTTTGAGCAATGAACCCATTGCCATCGCTTCGGCAATCGCCCAATCGACCATGCCGGACCCGAACAGCTCGTCTCGGCGAGCGAATTGGCGGTCGAGCTTTGGGTGCTGAGTGAAACCCTCGGGTCGGGCTTGCAGAGCGGCGTAGATCTCGTCGATCATCGAACGGTCGATCGCGGTCTGGGTATGTGGAAGCACGCCAACGGCCGCTGCGGGAGCGGCGGCGCGCAAGTTCTTCGGGGGCGCAGCATCGCGGGTCGCGTCGAGCGCGGCCTGGAGCCGACTATCGAAGTCGGCCCGAGCGGCCTTTTCTTCTTCGGCGTCGACATCGCCACGGTGCACGAGTAGGTCGAGGTACTTGTTGCGCACCGAGGGGAGTTCATCGATCACCCGGTACATCAGCGGCTGGGTGTAGCTCGGATCGTCGCCCTCGTTGTGCCCGCGTCGGCGATAGCACCACATGTCGATCACGACGTCTTTGTTGAACTTTTGGCGGTAGTTGAAGGCGAAGTGGGCGGCCCACACACACGCTTCGGGGTCGTCGCCGTTGACATGCAGGATCGGCGCCTGGACGGTGCGCGCCACATCGGTGGGGTAGGTCGATGACCGTTGCGCCTCGGCGGTGGTAGTGAACCCCACTTGGTTGTTGATTACCAGATGGATAGTGCCACCGACGCGAAAGCCCGGGATCTGGCTCATGTGCAAGGTCTCGGCGACCACGCCCTGACCGGCGAATGCAGCGTCGCCGTGAATCAGGATAGGCAGGACCGGGTAGTCGCGAGGCGGCACGATCAGATCCATCGAGGCTCGCGACATGCCCTCGACTACGGGGTCGACAGCTTCGAGATGCGATGGATTGGCGGCGAGCTGAATAGGTACCGGGTTGCCGTTGCGAGACATGAAGGTGTCTCGCATGCCGAGGTGATACTTGACGTCGCCGCTTCCCTGAATCGAGTCTTCTTCGACGCCAACCTCGAACTCTCGGAACATCTGCTGGTAGCTCTTGCCGACAATGTTGACGAGCACGTTGAGTCGGCCACGGTGGGCCATACCGAGCACCACTTCGGACATTTCGGCATCGGCGGCGTCGCCAACGATGGCATCGAGGATTGGAATCGCGCTTTCGCCACCCTCGATCCCAAAGCGCTTGGTGCCCGGGTACTTGCGGTCAAGGAAACTCTCGAGTGCTTCGGCCGCGTTCAGCATCTTGAGGATGTGGCGTTTCTCGTCTCCGTCGGGCGAGCGGTCTACACCCTCGACACGAGTCTGAATCCAGCGCTTTTCTTCGGCGTTCTGAATGTGCATGTAGTCGACGCCGATGGTGCGCACATAGGCGTCGCGCATCTCGCCGAGAATGTCTCGCAGGATCATCTTGCGAGGCGGCGCCTTGCCAGCATTTGCGTAGTCGGTGTGCAAGAACTCACGGTCGAGATCCCACACCGTCAGCCCATAGGTCTCGGGGTCGATATCGATGTCGCTGTAACGCTCGCGCAAACCAAGCGGGTCGAGGTCGGCGATCAGGTGACCGCGGACACGATGCATGTTCACGCACTGGTTCACGGCGATCTGCTTGGTCATTGACTCGTCGATCGTGTTCGTCGCACGATCTGGGTTGAAGTTGATGGCCGTGTATGGCACGCCGAGCGACGAGAAGAGGATGTCGTAGAACCCGTGCTCGCCGTTGAGTAGACGATGCATTGCGGCCAAGAACTCACCTGACTCGGCGCCCTGGATTACCCGATGGTCATAGGTGCTGGTGATCGTCACGACCTTGGAGATGCCAAGGTCGGCCACGGTGCGAGGGTCAGCGGCTTGCCACGCAGCGGGCAGCGCAATCGTACCGACGCCGACAATGACACCCTGGTTCGGCATCAGGCGTGGCACCGACTGCACCGTGCCGATGCCCCCCGGGTTCGTGAGCGAGACGGTTGTGTCGCCGAAATCGGCCATCGTCAGCTTGTTGATGCGAGCTCGAGCGATCAAGTCGTTGTACGCCTCGACGAAGCCATTGAAGTCGAGCGTTTGAGCTGCCCGCAGCGTTGGCACCATCAGTGTTCGCGTGCCGTCAGACTTGCGCACATCGACCGCGACGCCAAGACCGATGTCTTCGTGTCGCTGCAGCAGCGGCTTGCCATCGTCGTTGAGCAGAAACGTCGAGTTCATCGCTGGCATGTGATCGGCAATCGCTCGCACCGCAGCCCACGCAATCAGGTGCGTGAAGCTGATCTTGTCGCGATTGCTGCGTCGTTGGTAGCCGTTGATAACCCGGCGATTGGCCTCGAGCATCTTGGCCGGGATATCGCGAAAGCTGGTGGCCGTCGGCACGTCGAGGCTGGCTTCCATATTGCGAACAATGGCCGCAGCGGCGCCTCTCAGTTCCTGCGCAATCGGCGCTTCGTCGCTTCGCTCCTCGGGCTGCTCTGCGGATGGGTGGTTTGTAGTTGGCGCGCTCTTTTGCTGCGCAATCGCAGCTTCGTCGCTTCGCTCCTCGGGCTGCTCTGCGGATGGGTGGTTTGTAGCTGCGGAGGCAGGTGCAACGGGCGTGTTAACGAGGGGCGCGGCAGCGCCAGGAGGGGAAGCAGCGCCAGGAGGCGAAGCAGCGCCAGGAGGGGAACCAGCGCCAGGAGGCGAAGCAGCCGCGACCGCAGGTAGTTGCGCTGCTTCTTCTCCGAAGAACGTGAGAGAGTCGTCGTCGAGGCGGGCCGGGTTGCGTTCGAACTCGTCGTGTAGCTCTTCGAGAAGCCAGGCGTTAGGGCCCGGATGGCGGGAGGTGTCACCGCTTGGACCGTCAGTAGTCATTAGGAGAGCCTATTGCACGCCGACCGCGTCCTCGGCGGTGCTTGCCTCGATGCTAAGAGAGCCGTTGAATCCCGTCTAGCCTGCGGCCCATGCGCATTGCTAGCTGGAACGTCAATTCGCTCAACGCCCGCATGCCACGGGTCCAAGAGTGGTTGCAACGCCTTTCACCCGATGTGGTGTGTATGCAAGAAACCAAGTTGGCTGACGATGCGTTCCCCCACGACGAGTTCGCAACGCTTGGCTACGAGAGTGCCCACCATGGCGAGGGCCGGTGGAACGGCGTGGCGATTCTTAGCAGGGTCGGGCTCGACGACGTGACGGTCGACTTCGACGATGGCGCTGACAAATACGAAGAAGCCCGAGCGATCTGGGCGACGTGTGGCGGGGTGCGGCTGGCATCGCTCTACATCCCAAACGGCCGCGAGGTTGGCCATGAGCACTATCGGTACAAGCTCGAATGGCTCGGCCGTCTGCGAGCCCACCTCGACGCGAACCACAAGGCTTCAGAGCCGCTTGCGCTGCTCGGTGATTTCAACATCGCCCCCGAAGACTGCGACGTGTGGGATCGCAAAGCCTTTGAAGGCGCAACCCATGTCACCGACGAAGAACGAGCTGCGCTCGCCGCGGTCAAAGCGTGGGGGCTCACTGACACGTTCACCCACGTCTACCCCGATGTCGAGGGCCTGTTCACCTACTACGACTACACGGCGGGGCGGTTCCACAAACGCCAAGGCATCCGCATCGACCTGATCTTGGCGACCACTTCATTGATTGGCACCGTCTCGACTGCGCTGGTCGACCGCAACGGCCGCAAGGCGGTCGACGGCAACAAGCCCAGCGACCACGTGCCGATCTACGCAGACTTCGCATGTGGCTGAACTGATCCCAATCGAAGAACACGAGCTGCTCGTGTTCTGGGTGCAGCTCTTCGTCATTGTCGCGTTTGCCCGCACACTCGGCTGGATGATGCGACGCATCGGTCTGCCGGGGGTGATTGGTGAACTCGGCGCTGGCCTCGTGCTCGGCCCATCGGTGTTTGGCACCCTGTGGCCCGAGGGTTTCAACTGGTTCCTCAACGAGGGCCACGAAGAAGTTCAGTCGGCGGCCTTGCTCGGTATTGCGTGGGTTGGCGTCGCGTTGTTGCTGGTCGTGACCGGCTTCGAAACCGACCTTGACTTGATCCGCAAGCTGGGTAAACCCGCGGCGCTGGTGACAACAGGCAGCCTCATTCTTCCGCTCGTTGGCGGCCTCGTCATTGGCTACCTGTTGCCCTTGTCCTTCGTCGGCGAAGGTACCGACGGTCAAGGCGCCGAGCGGGTCAACTTTGCGCTATTCGTGGCGTTGGCGCTGAGTGTGTCGTCGCTCGCGGTTGTCGCCAAGATTCTCAGCGAACTCGGGTTGATGCGTCGCGATTTCGGTCAGATCACGGTTGCCGCAGGCATGGCTAACGACGTCGTTGGCTGGTTGCTGCTCGGCGTGTTTACCGGCCTTGCGACGTCGGGTGAGATCGGCGTTGGTCAGATTCTGCGTACGGTCGTGCCGTTGTTCGTATTCGTCGGGATCGCGATGACCCTTGGCCAGCGTGCGGTCGATGGAGCACTGCGCGGCCTTCGCCGCAGAGACGCTGGGGTCTCCGGTGCCTTAACTGTGGCCATCATCTCGATGCTGGCGTTCGGTGTCGTCACCCAGAAGCTGGGTGTCGAAGCAGTTCTCGGGGCGTTCGTGGCTGGCGTTGTTCTGCACCGCTCTCGCTTCCAGCACGAAGAGACTTTGCACCAGATCGAAGGCCTCACCTACGGCTTCTTCGCCCCGGTGTTCTTTGCGACGGCGGGGCTTCGAGTCGATCTGCGGGAACTGGGAAATCGCACTGCGATCTTGTGGACCCTCGTGATCATCGCCGTCGCTGTGGTCGCCAAATTCATCGGTGCCTATGTCGGTGCCCGTCTCGCAGGGCGCAGCCAGCGAGGGGCGCTGGCACTCGGCGCCGGGCTCAACGCTCGTGGCGCTCTCGAGATCGTGATCGCCACCGTTGGTGCCGCGGTCGGTGTCTTCAACACGGTGTCATTCACCGCCATCGTGCTCGTGCCGGTGGTTACGAGCGTGATCGCCTCGGTGGGGCTGCGCCTCGTCGTGCGCGGCTGGGAGGGCTCTGAAGACGAAGTTGCCCGGCTCGAACGCGAAGCCGCATTGGCGCGCAACCTTGTGGTCAAATCCGGCCGCTTGCTGATTCCCACGAACGGCAAGCCAGCTTCGATCGCCGCAGCTCAGGTGTTGCACCTGGCGTGGCCCGAAGAAACTGCAGCGACCGTGCTCACGGCTGGCGAAATCTGTGACGACGTTGAGGTCGAGCCGTTGATCAACACGCTCTACGGTCGCCAAGTCGAGCACCGCAAGGTGCGTAACGACGATGTTGCTGAAGCCATCCTGAGCGAAAGCAACCTGGGTTTCGGGGTGATCGGGCTCGGCGCGAACGAACGTGACCAAGAAGGCGTGGTCATCTCACGCCTGGTCGACGACGTGCTGTCGACGAGTCGCATTCCGGTCGTGCTCGTGCGCCGAGCCCACGATCTCGGGCCGCGGGGGTTGCCGGCCGCGTTCGGCCGGTGCGTCGTTCCGGTGGCTGGCACCGCGGCCTCGCGGGCTGCGAGCGAAATTGCATTCAACGTCAGCGCGAACCTGGGCACCGAGATTCACCTGTTGCACGTCACGAGGGCGACTGCAGACCACGGGTTGCTCGACAGCATTCTTCATCGTGACCACCAATCGCCGCAAGAGATCGGGCAGCGGCTGGTCGATCAAGCCAGCGTCATGGCGGGCGAACTAGGTGTGGATCCAATCACAGCGCTGCGCGATGGCGACAACGCCGACGAGATTCTTGCGATGGTCAGCGAAATCGAAGCTGACTTGGTCGTAATGGGCGCGAACCTTCGACGGCCTGACGGTCGCCCGTTTTTGGGTCACACAGTTGAGCGCATCTTGCGCGAGTGCGACGCCACAGTCGCCCTTGTGCTCATGCCGTTCGATCTCTAGTGAGTTCTCATCTTTAGCGAGTGTTGATGAGTTCGAGCACCGCTGGGCCGTAGCGTTCGGCCTTGGTCCGGCCAATGCCACTGATTTCAAGTAGTTCATCTTCGGTTGCCGGCTGGCTGGCGGCGATGGCAGCCAGCGTGCGGTTGTTGAACACTACGTACGCTGGCACGCCTTGCTCGCGGGCCGCCTCGAGCCGCCATTCTTTGAGCTCGATGTACAACGGTGAATCAGGCTCAGAGCTGTTGTGCTCGTCGCGCATCTGTGACAGATGACGCTTGGCGCGGCTCTTGCCGGATTCAGGCTTGTTCAGCGGAAGCACCTCGGCGGTGTCGGTGCCGTCGATGTGGGCCAGGTACGGCGACCGAGTTCGCTTTGAGGATCGTTCACCAAAGGTGCGCCGCTGCGCCCACGTGATGAGCACCTTGTCGCGGGCTCGGGTAATGCCGACGTGCAGCAGTCGTCGTTCTTCGCTGAGTGCCGCGGGCCCGTTGGCTTGCGCTATCGGCACGTACCCCGACTCGAGCCCGGCGAGGTGCACGATGTTCCACTCAAGGCCCTTCGCGGCGTGGAAGGTCATGACGTCGACAGCGTCTTCGCCGACGTCGAGACCCTCGCGCTTGGCGGTGGTGTTCAACCAGATCGCGAAGTCGGTGCCCGTCGCAGTGGGGAATGATGCTGCGTGGTCGATTGCGAGCTGCAACATGGCCTCGCGGTTGCGTTGACGTTCGGCTTCGGCCGTGCTCGCAGTCGGCCCAGTTGTAGCGGCCCGTGGGTTGTCGGGGTCATCGCCTGCGACCTGAGCGCGCAGATCGGGCATGAGCTCGCCAAGGGTGCCAGTCGAGTTGCGCAGAAAGCGCAAGAGGGCCTTTATCTCGGGTTGTTCGATCAGTGCCGACCGGCCCCGAATGCGATGCGGGATGCCCGAACGTTCGAGGGCGGTCGCGACGATTGCGACCTGCGCATTGGTGCGCATCAGCACGGCCTGGTGCGACCACGACCCGCCGGGCACCGAATGGTCGCGGATGGCGCGAGCGATCGCGGCTGCTTCGGTTTGGTCGTCGTCGTGGGCCACGATCGATGGTTCGGGGCCAGCCGGCCGATCGGTGAGCGGAGGTTCAGCCTCGCGGTCGGGCTTGGGGAGTACCGAATGGCCCGCCGCGATGATCTCGGGGGTCGAGCGGTAGTTGTGACCGAGCTTGATCACACCTGCCGCAGGAAAGTGCTGGGTGAAGCGACGTAGGTACCACGAGTCGGCGCCGTTCCAGGCATAGATCGCCTGGTTTGGATCGCCAACGACACACAGGTCGGGTTCATCGCCGAGCCAAGCCTGTAAGAGTCGAAACTGCAGCGGGTTGACGTCTTGAAACTCGTCGACGAACAAATGGCGATGGCGCCAACGTACGGCGGCCGCGAAGTCGGCGTCGCTCTCTATGTCGCGAATGGCAAGCGAGAGCAAGTCATCGAAATCGATAACCCGCATGCGTCGCTTCTCTTCGGAGTAGCGCTTGGCCAGTTGCACTAGGTCGGCGATTGGCACCGGGGGCGTGCGGCCCATGCGGTCTGACTCGAAGGCGTAGGAGTCGGGTGCGACATTGCGCGCCGTCAAGAACTCGAGCTCGCTCATGACATCGAGGATCATCGAGGTGTCGGATCGGCGGCCCAACAAGCTGGCAATCACCCCGAACTTGCGGTCGAGCATCTCGGGTGGTCGGACCCCCCGCTCGGCCCAGCGCTCGTGCAGCTGGGCATAGGCCAACGAGTGGAACGTGCCGGTGGTGATGTCATCGCGCAGGCCCAGGTCGCGCAAGCGGTGGCGCAACTCGCTGGCCGCCTTACGGGTAAAAGTCACTGCCATGGTGCGCCGCGGGTCGATGTCGCTGGTTTCAACGCGATAGGCGATACGCCGCGTGAGTACGCGGGTCTTGCCGCTGCCGGCACCCGCAAGGATCGCAAGCGGGTTATCACGCGAAGCAACGGCGGAATGTTGGGTCTCGTCGAGGCCCTCAAGCAGCTGACTCATCAGCCCCGACCCTACTCGCCGCATGTGACAAGCTCAGCGAGTGCTCAACATCTCCGCGGACCGGTTTGAGGCGCTCGTCAGCGAGGCCATCGATCTGATCCCCACTGACCTCTTCGCCCTGATCGACAACGTCGTCTTCTTGATCGAGCCGCTCGGTGAGCACCCCGAAATACTGGGTCTGTACGACGGCATACCTCTCACCGAGCGAGGCGACTATGGCATTGGTGAGCTTCCTGATCGCATCTTCATTTACCGACAGGCAATCTGCGCAATCTGTGACACCGACGAAGATGTGGTGCACGAGGTTATTACGACCGTGGTGCACGAGGTCGCCCACCACTTCGGGATCGAAGACGACCGCCTCCACGATCTTGGATGGGGGTAGTCCGCCTTTCCTCAGGAAACGCTGCGCAAGCTGAAGCCTCTGCGGTCCCGGAGAGAGATGGGGCTAATCTCACATCAGTGGGGTTTGACCAGCGGCTGCTCAATGCGAACGAAGAGATCCTGCTCGATCTGCGGCCGCACTGGTGGTTCGTTACTCCGCAGGCGCTGCTGCTGATTGCGGCGATGATCGTGGCTGCCATTGCAGCGGGGCTGAGCGCGCCTCAGCTGGTGCTGTTGGGCATGGCGATTGTCATCGTTGTCGCGGCTATCAACCTGGCGTGGCGGTGGGTCAACTGGAACGGCGTGAACTTTGTCATCACGACCGACCGGCTCATCTTTCGCAGCGGTGTCGTGTCAAAACGCGGCATCGAGATCCCGCTCGAGCGAATCAACACCGTCTTTTATTCGCAATCGGTGCCCGAGCGCATGTTCGGAAGCGGCGACCTCACTGTCGAGTCGGCTGGTGAGGGCGGCCAACAACATTTCGCGAACGTGCGGCGACCCAAGCTGGTGCAGCAAGAGATCTACCGGGCGATGGAGATCAACAAGAACGAAGAGTTCACGGCGATGGCACAGGCCCACGCCGATATGGCCAACGCACAATGGCCCGCGGGTGCACCGACGTTGTCGATTCCGCAACAGATCGCAGAGCTCGATCAACTCCGGCTACGAGGGGTCATCACCGAGACCGAGTTTCAAACCAAGAAGACCGAGCTGCTCAATCGCATGTAGCCCTTTCTGATGGGTTTTCTGCTTGAATTGCGCCGTGCCATTCGCATCGGTCAACGGCCTTGAGATTTGCTTCCATGTCGACGGTGACCCGACTGGCGAGCCGGTGCTGTTGATCGCTGGCCTCGGTGTGCAGCTCATCGATTGGCCGGCCCACATCGTCGAGGGTCTTGTCGACGCTGGGTGCCGAGTTATCCGCTTCGACAACCGTGATGTGGGTCTCTCGACAGTCATAGAGGGGCCAAGCGACGCTGGCGCTGTGTTCGATGCGATGCTCAACGGCGGTGAACCAGACGTGGCCTACGGCCTCGATGACATGGCTGACGACGCTGTTGGCCTGCTCGATGCACTTGATGTTCAGGCGGCGCACGTCGTGAGTGCCTCACTGGGCGCCATGGTGGCGCAGACGATGGCGATTCGACATCCTGACCGGGTTGCCACGCTGACGTCGATCATGAGCACCACGGGTGCTTCCGATGTCGGGCAACCAACCTCAGAAGCCGTTGAGGCACTGCTCTCGGTTCCGCCCGCACCCGGACGCACGTCGCACATCGAACATGGCGTGACCATGGCCAAGGTGTGGGCCAGCCCCGACCACTACGACATCGACGAGCTTCGTGTGCTCTTCGGCCGTAGCTGGGACCGCGTTGGGGGTAACCAAGCCGAGGGTAAGGGTCGCCAATTTTGCGCGCTGCTGACTGCTGCACCGCGAGATGCGGCACTCGCCGAACTACAGATGCCAGCACTCGTGATTCACGGAACCGCAGACACGCTTATTGCGCTGAACGGGGGCGAGCGAACCGCCCGCTGCATACCGAATGCCGAGTTAATTCCCATCGAAGGCATGGGTCACGATTTGCCTCGTGCGTTCGGGCCGACGATCCTCAAGGGGATCACCGAGCTCATCTTCACCAGCGCACGAGCAACGAACTAAAGGAACACCACCATGGGTCCACTTGACGGAGTCAAAGTCATCGAACTCGCAGGAATCGGGCCAGGCCCGTTCTGCGCCATGATGCTCAGCGATATGGGTGCCGACGTGATCCGCGTCGACCGCTCATCGGCGGTTCCGGCTGAGTTCCCGACGACGCCGAATATCGACGTCGCGATGCGAGGGCGACGGTCGATCGGTGTCGATCTCAAGAATCCAGATGCGATCGAAATGATGCTTCGGTTGGTGGCCGATAGCGACGTCTTAATCGAGGGGTTCCGCCCGGGCGTGACCGAGCGCATGGGTCTGGGCCCTGACGAGTGCTTGGCAGCCAATCCTGCGCTCGTCTACGGCCGCATGACTGGCTGGGGCCAAGACGGCCCGTATGCGCTGGCTGCCGGACACGACATCAACTACATCGCGCTCTCTGGTGTGCTGTCGATGATCGGCCGCCAAGGCGAAGCGCCGGTGCCGCCGCTCAACCTCGTGGGCGACTTCGGCGGTGGTGGTATGTATCTCGCGTTCGGAGTGGTCAGCGCCCTGGTCAGTGCTCGAGCGACTGGCAAGGGCCAAGTCGTCGATGCCGCGATGGTCGATGGTGCCGCTTCGCTTGCGGCGATGTTCTCGACGATGCGAGCTGCGGGTCGTCACAGCGAAGAGCGGGGCACGAACATGCTCGACACCGGCGCGCATTTTTACGACGTCTACGAATGTTCCGATGGCGAGTACGTGTCGATTGGCTCGATTGAGCCGCAGTTCTATTCGATCCTGCTCGAAAAGCTCGGTCTCGACCCTGCTGATCTTCCACACCAACTTGACCACGCACAATGGCCAGCGCTCAAAGAGAAGGTCGCTGGCATCTTCGCGACCAAGACCCGTGATGAGTGGAGCGAGATCATGGAGCACACCGATATCTGTTTCGCTCCGGTGTTGAACCCCAGCGAAGCCCCCAACCATCCGCACAACGTGGCCCGCAACACGTTCATCGAAATCGACGGCATTTCGCAGCCGGCGCCGGCTCCACGATTCAGCGGCACGCCAACGGCGGTGCCGACGTCGCCTCCGCACTTTGGGCAGAACACCGACGAGACACTCACATCGTTCGGGTTTAGCGGTGATGAGATCGCGGCACTGCACAAGAGCGGTGCAATCGCCTGATGGCCACCGTCGTCTTCTTCCACGCTCATCCCGATGACGAGGCGATCGCCACCGGGGGCACTATGGCCCTCATGTCCGACGCCGGTCATCGGGTCGTGTTGGTGTGCGCCACTCGTGGCGAGATTGGCGAACCAGCCGAAGGAGTCTTGGGACCCGGCGAGGCGCTGGGCGATCGCCGCTCAGCTGAGCTGCAGCGCTCCTGCGACGTGCTCGGCGTCGACGCGCTCGAGTTTCTCGGCTATCGAGACTCAGGCATGGTTGGCGAAGCGAGCAACGACGATCCGGCGTGCTTCTGGCAAGCAGACCTCGAGGAGGCAGCTCAACGATTCGCGGCCCTACTCACGACCTACGGCTGCGATGTGGTGGTCGGCTATGACCCACACGGCACCTATGGCCATCCCGATCACGTCAAGGTGCACCTTGTTGGTGAGCGCGGTGCGCAGATCGCAGGTGTTCGGCCGCTCTACTGGGCCACAGCGAACCGCACGCGCTTCCTCGAAGCTCGCGCTGCGGGCGATCTTGGTGACGTCGATCTTGAAGACGACGACCGAGTCGACGTCGAGGCCTTTGGCATGCCCGAAGAACAACTCACCCATGCCATCGATGTCTCGTCGGTTCTCGAACGCAAACGAGCCAGCCTGGCCGCCCACGAGAGTCAAATCACCGAAGAAAGCTTCTTCTTGGCGATGCCCGACGAGGTGTTCACGCAGGCGTTCGGCACCGAGTTCTATGTCGACGCGGCCCGCCACCGCGTGCAGCCACTGCGCCAGGGCGACTTTGCAACCGCACTAGTCGACGACTGAGGGCGTGCATTGATCAGCGGGCTGCACTCGGTCGGAGCCTGGATCGTCGTGATCGCCAACGGCGTCGCTGGTGCATGGGCGCTGGCCGCGCACTTCGTTACGTCGCTTCGACGGCGCGAGCTGTGGGTCGTGACCGCGATTGCCCAGATCTTGTTGTTTGTCGAGGTAGCACTCGGTGTGGTTCGGCTGAGCCAGCTCAAAGGCGATCCCCCCGAATTTCACACTTTGTACGGGTTCTTGACACTGGTCGGCGTGGGCATTCTGTACGGGTACCGAAGCCAGGTCGAGCATTTGCGCTACCTGCTGTATGGGGGCGGAGGGCTCTTCATCATGGGCCTGGCGATTAGGGCGATGACACTCGACGCGACGCCGGTGATCGGCTAATCGCTCGAATCCGCTGGCCTGAGCGCATCGTCGGTGATTAGGGTGCGGCCATGACCGTCAGCGCGTATGTACTCATTCAGACCGAGATGGACAAGTCGGCCGCAGTAGCGGCGGCAATCAGCAAAATTCCCGGCGTGGTAGCCGTAGACGTCGTGACCGGCCCCTATGACGTGATAGCCAAGACGTCGGCCGACACGATGGATGAACTCGGCAAGATGGTGGTGAGCAGCGTGCAGAAGGTGCCGGGCATCAACCGCACGCTGACCTCACCAGTCGTCAATCTGTAACTGCGAAACAGCGAGCCCAGTGGCTAGCTAGTGATCTCAACCTTGCGAGGTTGCGCCGATGCGGCGACCGGAATGGTCACTACCAGCACGCCATGTTCTGATCGAGCCGTGAGGCCTTCGGTGTCGAGGTCATCGCTCAAGCGGAACGTGCGACCAAACGAGCCGTGACGTCGACCAGCGTGGGTGAGTTCAGCATCGTCGGCGACTGTGAAGTCGCGAGTCGCTGCGACGGTGATTGCACGGCCATCGACGGTCAGGTCAACGGTTGAAGGATCGACGCCAGGTAGGTCGATATGCAGCTCGAGCGCCTTCGAGGTGCGCACGGCGTCAACACCAGGCGCAGCAAACGAGTCTTGAATCGTCGAGGTCAGACCGTCGACGACATTTGTTAAGTCAAGATTCGTGAGGTCAATCTTCTCGAGGTCAGCGTTGAGGTTCAGGCCTCGGGTGAGGCGTTCGAAATCGGCCAAAAGGTCAGATGAACGAAACAACATAGTGTTTACTCCTGTGTGGTAGCACGGTGGGATCGTTACCTCGAACAGCCTTCACGGGCGAGCTATTCCCAGGGCTGATCACAGTGGTTGAGACACGTGTCACTGAAGTCGACATCGGCGACATCGGTCTGTCGGTAACCAGCGCGGGCAATGGCCCTGCGGTTGTGTTGCTGCATGGGTTTCCCGAGATCGGGTACTCATGGCGCCACCAGATCCCGGTACTCGCCGAGGCTGGCTATCGCGTGCTGGCCCCCGACCTGCGGGGCTATGGGTGGAGCGATGCACCCGATGGCGTCGACGCGTACACGATCGATCAACTCGTTGGCGATGTCATTGGCCTGCTCGACGCGCACGAGATCGACGAAGCGGTGATTGTCGGCCACGACTGGGGTGCATTGATTGCACCGTGGGTGGCGCTGTTTCGCCCGGACCGGGTTCGTGGTGTCGCGCTGCTGAGCGTGCCCTATGTGCCGCGAGGCGATCTGAGTCCAGTTGGCGTCATCAAGGCCAACGATCCTGACGGTGAATTCGCGTACGTCATCGCTTTTCAAGAGTCCGGGGTTGAAGAGCTGTTCGAAGCCGACCCAATGGAGACCTTGCGCCGCATCTACTGGACTGCGTGCGGTGCCCGCCCTGACGGCATTCGCGATGGTGCAGAACTTCCGAAGGGGTTGCCGCCACATTTAAGTGCGGGCGAGTTCGAGAACTACTACCGAGCGTTTGCAAAGTCGGGCTTTGCAAACCCGATCAACTACTACAGAAACTTCGACCAGAACCATGCAAACACCCGACCATGGCATCAAGCGCAACTCAGGCCGCCAACGCTGTTCATCGCTGGTGACCGTGACTTTGTAGCGACGACCAGCGACGGTGTTCTGGGCGCCGGGGTGAGCGACTTGGTCAGCAACTGCGCCGACTTGCGCGGTGTTCATCTCATCGAAGGTGCCGGGCACTGGGTGCAACAAGAGTCGCCCGATGCCGTAAACGAGTTGCTTGTATCGTTCTGCGACGATGTGTGGGATCGAGAGTCGAAATGAGTGATCTAGAACTGAGTGACAGCGCGGCGGCGCCGGCCGAACACGCCTCGATCCAACAGCGAACACTGCGGGTGCTGTGGGGTAGCTCAATGTTCAGTCGCGGCGCAGTTTCGGCGATCTTCGCGGTTGCGGTCCTTGCGATCAAAGATCTGCTCGGTGACGACAACGAGAAATGGGCGGGCACGTCGACTGCAGCGAGCACCGTCGGCTCCGCGATCGCGGCTGGACTGCTCGCGGCGTACATGCAGCGCAAAGGGCGCACGCTCGGACTATCGCTTGGGCTGGCGGTCGCCGTGTTCGGCGCGGTCCTGTGCCTCGTGTCAATCGAGGCTGGTCTGTTGCCAACGTTCCTGCTCGGCATGGTTTTGGTCGGGGTCGGCTCGGGCGCGTCGAACCTGTCGCGCTATGCGGCAGCCGATCTCGCACCCGAAGAGCGACGCAGCCGCGACATCAGTTCGGTGGTGTTTGCGGCAACCTTTGGCGCGGTGCTGTTCCCGTTGCTTATTGGACCAGTGAATGGCCTCGCCGAAGAGCTTGGGTTCAATGCTCGTTCAGGAGGCATGGCAATGGGGGCGCTGCTGTTCCTCGCGTCGGCGTTCGCCATATTCGTCTTTATGCGCCCCGATCCACTCGCAGTGGCGGGGGGCATCACCGACAAGGCCACCGCCAAGCGAGATGCGGTGCCATTTCGCCGGGCCGTGGCGATTGCGTGGGCGAGTCCGCTGGCGCGATTGGCCTTTGTGGCCCTCGTCATCAGCCAAGCGGTGATGGTCATGGTCATGGCAATGACGCCGCTGCATATGGAAGCCCACGGACACGGCGATGGCACCGTCGGCGCGGTCATCTCTGCACACACGCTTGGCATGTTCGCGTTCGCCCCGCTCGCTGGTTGGTTGTCAGACCGGTTCGGCCGGCTTCCGGTCATCGTGCTGGCCGGCATCACGCTGTCATTGGCGACTGTGCTGACCGCCCTTGCTGGCGAGGCGCCCAGGATTTTGATGTTTCCTGGCTTGTACCTGCTCGGCTTGGGTTGGAGCTTTGGCATTGTTGCCGGAAGCGCACTGCTCACCGAGTCGGTCAAACCGGGCGATCGTGTAGCAGTGCAAGGTGCCGCTGATGTCGCTACCAATCTCGCGAGTGGTGTCGGCGCGCTGGCTTCGGGGGTGGTCGTCGATATGGCTGGCTTTCACGTGCTGTCGTTCCTCGGGATGGCCGGCGCAGCCGTGTTGCTCGGTCAGTCGTGGTTCGAACGACGATTAGCGTCAGCGGTTCCACTCTGACGAAGTTGGTCCGCAATGATCGCATGCTCGACCTCTTCGAGTGGGGCGGGGCGATGGAACAGGTAGCCCTGAAACATTGATACGCCGATGGCTCGCATGGTTTCGAGTTCATCGAGCGTCTCGATGCCCTCGGCAATCACGCCGACAGACGAGGCCGATGCATAGCGAGCGACGCCCCGCACAATTTCTCCGAACGGCCCGCTTACCGTTTGCACCAGGGAACGGTCGAACTTGAGGTGGCTGACCGGCAGCTGGCGCAGTCGTTCGATGCTCGAATAGCCAGTGCCGAAGTCGTCGATCGCCAACTGAACGCCATGGGCGCGCAGCGCGCTTCCTGCCCGGTCCCATTCGGTGGGTGCGTCAAAGTGTTCGGACTCGGTTACTTCGATCATGAGCCGAGACGGCGGTACCCGGTACTCGTCGAGCAGCCGCCGGACTCGATCAACGAACCCGACCGAATGCACGTGGGTAGCGGTGATGTTCACCGACACAAACGGGGCGACCGGTCGGTTGTTGAATCGAGAGGCAAACTCGATCGCGTGCTCGAGCATCTGGTTGTCGATCGCCGCCATCATGCCGTTGGCCGACGCGAGCGGCAGGAAGTCAATGGGCGCAACGATGCTGCCATCAGGGCGCAGCCAACGAATGAGCACTTCGGCTCCCACGATGCTTTCACTGTCAACAATCGTTTGAGCGAACGCGACGAACTTGCCAGTAGGTGAATCGCCTGACGCTACCGAGGCGACTTCGAGTGTCTGATCGAAGGTAGTGCGCAGCTCTCCGCCGAAGATCGATAGCGGATTGCCGGTGGTCTTCGAGAAGCGCAGAGCGAAGCCGGCCTCGCTTAGCAAGCGGTCGGTGGTGTCCCGGTGGCTGCCAAAGGTGACGCCAGCCGACAGTCGGCATTTGAGCTGCAGCGATTGACCGTGCAACTCGGTATCGATATCGAATGGCGCGACGATCTCGCCGTCGAGCTCAACGTGGCCTCTCGAGAATGCGACGAACTCGTCACCACCAAACCGCGCAAGCTCGAACGACTCGGGAAGCCTGCGCGAGAGCTCGGCCCCGAGAGCAGCGAGGGTGTTGTCGCCGATCTTGTAGCCGTGGGTGTCGTTGACGAGCTTGAAGCGATCCATATCAAACATCGCCAACGTGACCTTGCCCTCGTTCGTTGCGTTCATCTGAGCTTCGATGCCGCGACGATTCAGCAAGCCGGTTAGCTCGTCGTGGTTCACCATCTCTTGGGCGTGGAACAGATGCTGCTCGAGGCTGCGCTTAAGCGATCTTGACTGGTTAGCGCCGGCCACCATTGACGCGACAATCGGCACCAGCATTAGCGGAATGAGTGGGTGCACGACAATGACGCCACTAACGACAATCGACGTCGTGACGACGCCAATGCCATGACGCCATTCGCCAATGTTGAGAAACGGCAATGCCGATACTTCAAAGGCGATGTAGGTCACACCAGCCGTGACAGCGATCCAATAGTGGACCTGGTCGTCGCTCCAGATGACAGTCGATATCGGAAGAGCTGCGTAGATCAGGCCGACGGCGAAGGTCCAGAACTGTTCCACGTGTGGAAACGATGCAGCCGATGTGAACGGTAGGAAGGCCGCCGTTGCGGCCATGTATGCAATGACCCACGCTGCGATGAACCAGTTCGGTGCCCACTGCTGCATGAGTAGCGGTACGGCAATCGATGCGGCAATTGTCGCGACACTTGCTGACACGATTCGGTCACGAGCAGTAATCCAGATCGGTCGCCGCTTACTCTGCATCGGGTCAGTCACAGCAAGCAACCTCTTAATAGCCTGGGGCCGCAACAGGCCAGACAGCGACTATCCATCCACCTACCGTGTCTGGGGTATTTGCCACGCGCAACCTCGCTAGGGCAAATTGCCCACCATGGTCCGGGTCTACATCACTTCGGGGGTCTACATCACTTCGGGGATTCCGAGGTTCCCGTAGCCTTGTTCGGTGTAGTTGGTGCGGAAGAGGTCTCGGAGCTTTGTGGCCGCAGCGTCGTAGGCGTCGGTATCGCCCCAAGTGTCGCGGGGGTTCAAAATTGCCGCGTCGACGCCGGGCGCCGTCTTGGGCATTGCGAGGCCGAGGATTGGATGGATCTCGGTCTCAACGTCATCGAGCTCTCCCGCGAGCGCCGCGTTGAGCAAGGCTCGGGTTGCCTTGAGTGACATGCGACTACCGGTGCCATAGGCACCGCCGGTCCAGCCGGTATTGAGCAGCACCGAACGAGCTTTGTTGTCGGCCATGCGCTGGGCAAGGAGTTCGGCATAGACGACGGGCTTTTGGGACATAAAGGGTGAACCAAAGCATGAGCTAAACGTGGCCTCGGGCTCGGTCACGCCGACCTCGGTACCAGCAAGCTTCGAGGTGAAGCCCATCACGAAGTGGTACATCACCTCTTCTTCGTTGAGCATCGAGATCGGGGGCAATACACCGAACGCATCGGCGGTTAGCAACACGATGGTTTGCGGATGCGGCCCAGCTGCACCTTCGGCAACCGAAGGGTTGCACGTCAATGGGTAGGCGAAGCGGGTGTTTTCGGTACGCGAGCCATCGAAGAGGTCAAGTTCTTGTGGGTGGGTGTCAGCCAAGGCTTTGCCAACGAGCGGTGGAACGTTCTCGATCAGCGTGCCTGGCATCGACAATGCCTTGGCGATGACCGGCTCGTTCTCTTTGTCGAGATCGATCAGCTTTGCGTAGCAACCGTCTTCAAAGTTCGAGACACCATCGTCGGTCCATACGTGCTCATCGTCGCCGATCAGCAGCCGGTCGGGGTCCGCCGACAACGTGGTTTTGCCGGTTCCAGAAAGCCCGAACAGGATCGCGCTGTCGCCGTTGCTGCCAACGTTGGCCGAGCAGTGCATTGTGAGCTGCCCTTGCGCGGGCAAGGCGAAGTTCATAACGGTGAACATCGTCTTCTTTACGACGCCTGAGTAGTCGGCGCGCCCAACGACGAGACCGATGCGATTGCGTAGGTCCATGACGACGGCGCGTTCGGTCAGCGTGCCATCGCGCTCAGGATCGCAACGGAAGCTGGGCACGTTGATCATCGTCCAGCCGTGGGCGGCGCGGTCGATGTCGTCGCGCACGTTCTTCGGGAACATGATGTTCGCGAAATAGCAATGGGTGGCGTACTCGCCCACGAAGCGGTACGGGATTGCGAAGTTCGGGTCCCAGCCGCAGAAGACATCGGTCGAGTACAGCTCAGTGTTGTGCTCGTTCAGATGGTCGACCACTCGGGCCAGCAAGCCCTCGTACTTCGTGGGATCGAATTGCTTGAAGTCGGGCTTCCACCAGATTTCGTCGACCAGGTCGGGCCATGCGACGGCAAAGGTGTCTTGTACCGGCCGGCCAGTACACGTCGGGTCGCCGTAGTACACCAACGGCCCGTCGGCCCCAAGGCTGGTAGCGAAGGCCTTTTGGGCGTCGTCGGCACCATCGAGTTCAACGCGGCCTCGGTCGTTTGCAATGGCTGCGTGAAACAACTCTTCTTGTGACAGTCCGTAGCGGAGTCGAACGTTCGAGAGTCCGAACGTCTCGGCTAAGTCAGCCGCGACTGCAGCAGAATCGAGTGGTTGCGTCATATCTCCGAGCGCCTTTGATCGGGGTTACAAATTGGGTTGTGCGCCAGTTATTGCAAGAAGTCGGGTGTGCCCATGTCGATCTCTGAACCTAACCGAAGTCGAGTCGCGCGGCCGTCGTCATCGAGATCAAAAACCACCCGCTGCCCCTGGCGGAGCATGCGGAAGATCGAACCCTCGAGAGCAACGGGTGAGAGGTCAAACTCGGCAAAGTCAACGTCGGACATGAGCACACCATCTTTGGTGAGCGGGTCGTACGACTTGACCGTGCCTTGCATAGGAAATCCTTCGTCTTGAGTCACTGTGAACGACAAGTCGTTCCGCGAACGCACAGACCCTATCCGAGAGTGGTCGTGGAACGAAGCACACCTGGGTGGCTGCTCTAGAATTGGCGAGATGACTGCACCAATCGGCGCCATTGAAGCCGTGCTCTTCGACTACTCGGGTGTGATGACAACCAGCCTCGGTTTGCCCGACGATGACCTCGGCTGTGATCGTGACGCGCTCGCGACCGAGATGCTCGGGGCCCTAGCGAATCAGAGCGAGCACCCGTGGCACGAGCTCGAACGCGGCGAAATTTCGCTCGATGCGTTTCTCGCCTACATGGAGTCGACGGTGCGGGGCTCGAGCGTCTTGTTTGCCGTCGACAGCCCGTTGAACGCAATGGCGACGCTCGAGCTGCTCGATCATCGCATCGCGGTCGTGCGCTCGGTCGCAGCTCGCGGCTGCAGGGTTGCGCTCGTAACGAACAACGTCGCCGAGTGGGAACCGTTGTGGAAGCCGAGACTGCCTGCGGATCTTTTCGAGGCGGTGATCGACTCGTCGATGGTTGGCTCCCGCAAACCTGAGCCGGGCATTTACCAAGCCGCGCTCGGCGTGCTTGAGGTAGAGGCGACTTCAGCAGTGTTCGTCGATGACTTCGAGTGGAACGTCGTGGGCGCGACTGCGCTTGGCATGCACGGCCTGCACTGCACCCCCGACACCGATCTGGGCGCCGAGCTCGACGCTCTATTGCTGGTCTAATTGCTGGTCTAAATGCTCGTCTAAATGCCGGCCTAAGCGCGCCCGCCGTCGACGAAAAACTGCTGCGCGGTACATGCGGCCCCATCGTCGGCCGCCAGGAACAACACGATCTGAACGAACTCGTTCGGGTAGATGCGACGCTTGATCTGCTGGTCACGCATGGTGCCTTCTTCGCCTTCGGGGGTCCAGTGCACGGTCAGCTGCCGCTCGGTTGGGACCCAGCCAGGAAGCACGGTGTTGACGCGCACGTTGTCGGGGCCGAAGGTGCGAGCCAACGTGCGGGTGATGCCCTCGACGCCGGACTTCGCAATCGCGTAGCCGGGAAATCCATCTTCCTTGATCATGTAGCTGCTCGACCCGATATTGATGATCGACCCGTGTCGCTGTTCGAGCATCGCCGGAGCCACCGCCTGGATCGCAAAGAAATAATGGCGAAGATTGGTGTTCAGCCGGTCATCCCAATACTCGGGGGTCATGTCTTGCCATCGGTGGCGCTCATCGTTGGCGGCGTTGTTGACTAACACGGCGAAGGGCCCGAGCTCCGCGAGCAACTCTTCGACGGCCGTTTTGAGAGCGGCGATATTGACGAGATCAACCTGACGAAAGATCGGTGTGTGGCTCGCGCCCGACGCCACGCATCGTTCGATGGTTGCCTCGGCTTTGTCTGCGGCGATGTCGAGGAACGCAACCTTGCTGCCTTGTGCCGCGAACTGCTCGACGAGTGCCGCACCGATGCCATCAGCACCGCCGGTGACGAGCACCGTGCGATCGACCAGCGACGGGTACGAGGCGTACTCGGCAGTTGGAGCAGCGGTTGGGTCGGTCATGAGCGGTCTCCTCGTAGCGGCATGCCAGCAGCACGATAGGCAGCGTCGAGCACTGCCATGTTTGCGATCGAGTCGTCGGCGCTGGTGGGAAACGGGGTGCCGTGCTGAACATGGTCGACAAATGCCCGCAGCATGTGGTCATAGGAGATCCCGGCGTCGACCGGGCCCGAGGTAGTGCCGGTTGCGGTGGTGATGGTCAACAGATTGCCCATCTGCGGCGCCATGGGATTGTTCGCCACGATGCTTCCGGTGGAGCCAGTAATCGTGAGCGATATGTCGCCAACCTCGGTGGTCATCGAACTGTGCACGCGGCCAGTAGCACCGTTTGGAAATGCCAACTCCATTGTGAGGTCCGCGTCGATCAATGGGTCATCGGTGTCACGTGTGGCGGTCGCCGACACCACGGTTGGCTCGCCACAGAGATCGCGGACCCAATGCACGGGGTAGCAGCCAAGGTCCATCGTTGCCCCGCCAGCCGTGTCATAGGACCACCGCAGGTCGGGTTTGTCGATCGAGACCGCAAAGTTGCCCTCGATCCGTTCGATGTCGCCGATGGCGCCGCCCTTCACGAGATCGATGATGCGCTGCATCATTGGGTGATATCGATAGTGGAAGGCCTCGCCGAGCACGAGCCCGGTCTGCTCGGCAACGCTGACCATCTCGGCTGCTTCGGCTGCGTTCGCAGCGAATGGCTTCTCGCAGAACACATGCTTGCCAGCGCGCAACGCGGCGATGGTCCACTCGGCGTGAAGCGACATCGGCAGCGGGATGTAGGCGACGTCGACGTCGTCGGCCTCGACCACCTCGCCGTAGCTATCGGACACGCCAGCTATGCCATGGTCGGCAGCGAACGCATCGGCGCGGCCTCGGTCACGGGCTGCAATGCGAGTTATTGCAACCGTGCTGATCGACCTGGCCGGGTCAATCAGTGCTTTTGGGGCGATCCTGGCCGCACCAAGAATGCCGAAACGCAGTGGGGGTGAGGGCGCCGAAGCCGAGGTAGTCATGGGTATGTGCTACCAGGTCGACGAACCGCATACGATCATTGGTCTGTGGTAGTTGTTCAGGGGCTTGAGGCTGGTCAAATTCGCGCGAGCATCGAAGCGTTTCGCGACCTTCTCGTTAGTCACCGCGAGGTCATCAACGGATTGAACGTGTATCCGGTTCCTGACGGCGACACCGGCACGAACATGTCGCTCACACTCGAAGCGGTCTGCGTCGAGTTCACGAGCATCGCCGACAACGCCAGCGACGATCTTGCAGCCGTCTGCACTGCGATTTCGCACGGTTCCTTGATGGGTGCCCGGGGCAACTCAGGCGTGATCATGTCGCAGATCCTGCGAGGGCTCGCCGACACGCTGCAGTTGCCAGCCAGTAGCGAGTCACGACGCTGGGCTACCGCATTGAGCGTCGCTGGAGAGGCTGCCTACGGGGCCGTTCAGCGCCCGGTCGAGGGAACGATCCTGACCGTCATCCGCGAGTCAGCCGAGGGTGCAACGGCCGCGGCTGAGTCAGGTGCCTCGCTTGTCGAGACGCTCGAGGCGGCACATCGACAAGGCCACGACGCGCTGGCGCGAACGCCCGACATGCTTGCGGTGCTCAAAGATGCCGGAGTCGTCGACGCCGGCGGCACCGGCATGCTGCTCTTGCTCGACGCGTTGCTGCACATCATTGATGGCCGTGCGCTACCTGAGCCACCCGCTGAGTTCATCCAGGTCTCGACTGTTCCTGACAAGGCAAGCCCAGCAGGGTCGAGCGCAGTCGGCGAAACGGGCGAAAAGAATATTGCCGACCTGCGTTACGAGGTCATGTTCTTCCTCGATTGTGTCGACCACAAGATCGACGAGTTCCGTTCAGCGTGGGCTGACATCGGCGATTCGATCGTCGTGGTTGGCGGTGACGGCATCTGGAACTGTCACATTCACACCGACGAGATCGGCGCCTCGATCGAAGCCGGCATCGCAGTCGGGCGGCCCCATAAAATCCGAGTTACAGACCTGCTTGAAGAATTGGAGCATCTCGAGACGCTCGTCGATCCCGATGCGCCCACCGCGAACCCTGACATTGTTGTTCACATCAACGAGAAGACAACCTGCGGCGTGGTCACCGTTGGTGTCGGCGAGGGCGTGCGTGCCATCTTTGAGTCCCTTGGATCCACAGCAATGGTCCTCGGCGGCCAAACCATGAACCCGTCAACGGAGCTGCTGTTGCACGCCGTCAACTCGGTCGCCGCAGATGATGTGCTCTTGCTGCCAAACAACAAGAACATCATCGCAGTGGCCCAACAAGTTGACGCCAACACCGACAAGACCGTGCGGGTCGTGCCGACCCGAAGCATTACCGAAGGTTTTGCATCGTTGCTCGAGTTCGACCCCCAGTCGAGCGCAGACTCGAACCTCGAGGCAATGACCGCAGCGATCGAACATGTTGTTGCCGGCGAAGTGACCGTCGCGGTCCGCGACGCCAACAGCGACGCAGGACTGGTTCGGTCTGGCGACTTCATCGGTATTGGCCCCTCGGGTATTCAGGCGGTCGCTGGCGATGTCGTTGCTGCGACGACCGAGCTGCTCGATGCGCTCATCGATCAGACAGAACACGAGATCGTCACGCTGATTTGCGGGGCAGAGGCCACCGAGGCTGAGACTGCACTCATCCTGGCGTGGCTCGATGACAGATATGTCGACGTCGAAGTTGAGGTACACGCCGGCGGGCAGCCGTTGTACCCGTATTACGTTGGCATCGAGTAGTCGGCTCAACAGGTCGTGACCGAAGCCCCGCTGTCGCTGGCCGACTTTGACGCGATGGCGATCGGTCGGCTCAAAGGAGTCGGCCCCAAACGCGAGGCGGGTTTTGCGGCGCTCGGCATCACGTCGCTCTACGACGTGCTGACCACCTACCCGCGCCGCTACATCGACCGCACAAACGAAGCGACGATCGCTGAGCTGGCTCCGGGTCACGAGGGCATGGTGATGGTCGAGATCGTCAACGTGACGAGCCGACGTACCCGCAATCGCAAGACCATGGTGCTGATCGATGTACGAGACAGCACCGGTCGCATGCGCTTGACGTTCTTCAATCAGCCGTGGCGCACGAAACAGCTCAGCGAAGGCATGACCGTAATCATCTTCGGCAAATGCGAAGAGTTCCGCGGTGCTCGCCAGATGACCAACCCGGTGGTCGACATGATCGGCGATCAGACCGGTCGGTTCGTGCCCGTCTACCCGAATAGCGAAAAGGCCCGCATCGGCACCGCCGAGGTGTCAGCCGCAGTGGGTGAAACGCTGCGCCGCAGTGCGCAGCGAGGCTTCTCCGATCCGGTGCCCGACCAGTTGCTGGCTCGCCACGAGCTCGTCGATCGGGCGTCGGCGCTGCATCGGATTCATGCGCCGCAATCGATGGCCGATGTTGAAACCGCGCGCCGCCGCCTTATCTACGACGAGCTGTTTCGCATTCAGGTTGCTTTGGTGTTGCGCAAACAAGAACTGGCTGACAACCAAGTAGGGGTCGAGCATGACCCTGACGGCCCGCTCGTCGACCAGTTTCTGGCGAACCTTGCGTTTGATTTGACCGGTGCACAGCAACGCACGATCAACGAGCTACTCGGCGATCTCGTCGACCCTGCGCCAATGCATCGTCTCTTGCAAGGCGATGTGGGCGCCGGCAAGACGGTGGTGGCAGTCGCCGGGCTGTTGGCTGCGGTGCAGGGCGGCCACCAAGGCGCGCTGATGGCTCCGACCGAAGTGCTGGCCGAGCAGCACTACACGAGCGTGCGCGAGATGGTGCAGGGCCTTGAGGTCGACGATCCAACGACGCTCGAAGGTCGGCGACCGCTCGCGGTGGCGCTGCTTACGAATCGCACCACGGCCGCCGAGCGCCGCAAGCTCGACGCAGCGCTCACCGCTGGCGGCATCGACGTGCTCATCGGTACCCACGCACTCATCCAAGATGCGGTGTCGTTCCCGTCGCTGGGATTCGTGGTGATCGATGAACAGCACCGGTTCGGTGTCGAGCAACGCGCGGCGCTGCGCGACAAGGGTGCTGGCGAGGCAGTTCCAGACGTTCTCGTGATGACGGCGACACCAATTCCTCGGACCGCCGCGATGACGGTCTATGGCGATCTCGATGTTTCGGTGCTCGATGAGATGCCCCCGGGCCGCACCCCGATCGAGACGCGCTGGGTGCGGCTTCCGGTCGAGAGCGAGGCTGGAGAACTCGACATGACCAGCGTCGACCCCGAGGCCGAAGAACAGATGTGGGCGCACGTGCGAAGCGAGGTCGATGCCGGGCGTCAGGTCTACGTCGTTACGCCACTTGTCGAAGAGAGCGCCAAGCTCGAAGCCAGTTCGGCCGAAGAGACATTCTTGCGATTGCAGAACGACGAACTCAGCGCACTGTCGCTCGGTTTGTTGCACGGTCGGGTTAGCTCAGCCGAGAAAGAAGAGACGATGGCGCAGTTCCGCGCCGGGCGCATCGATGTCTTGGTGGCTACGACGGTTATCGAGGTCGGGGTCGATGTGCCAAACGCGACGGTGATGGTCATTCTCGACGCTGATCGGTTCGGTATCGCGCAGCTGCACCAGCTGCGAGGTCGAGTGGGTCGTGGCACTCATGCCTCGACGTGTTGGTTGGTAGCGGCGGCATCGAACCCGATTGCTGAGAGTCGACTCGAGGCACTGGTTGCATCGACCGATGGCTTCGAGCTTGCCGAAGTTGACCTCGATCTGCGAGGCGAGGGCACGATCATGGGCGAGCGTCAGAAGGGCCGTTCGGATCTCAAGCTGGCGTCGCTGCGGCGAGACCGCTACTGGGTTGCCAAGGCACGCGAAGACGCATTCGCGCTGCTCGGAGCTGACCCCGGGCTCCGCGAGCATCCTGACTTGCTGGCCGAGATCACCACCTTGCTTGCTGATGACGAGACCGACTTCCTGTTGAAGTCCTAAGGTTTGCGTTATGGCGATCAAGGCTGTGGTGTTCGACATGGGTGGCGTGATCGTCAAACTCGCGCCGCTGACCGAAGTGCTCGCTGGGGTTGATTTGGCTCACGACGAGCTCATGGAACGCTGGATCCTCAGCAAGGCAGTGCGCTCATTCGAAGCCGGCCAGTGCGACATCGACGAGTTCGCCGACACCCTGATCGACGAGTTCGCGTTGCCCTATGACCGGCCAACTCTGATCGAGCGATTTGCCGCGTTCCCGCAAGGCCTCTTCGACGGAGCCGTCGACATGGTCGCTGCGGTGCGCGAGCGGTGCGTGACCGGCATTCTCAGCAACACCAACGAATTTCATTGGGGTAGCCAGCCTGATCACGAGATCGTCGAGTCACTGTTTGACTGCGAGTACCTGTCGTGCCGACTCGGCCTGGTCAAACCCGATGCAGCAATCTACGAGTACGTGATCGACGACCTTGGGCTCGCGCCCGAGCAGATTCTGTTTCTCGACGACAACCAGATCAACGTCGACGGAGCGCTGGCAGTCGGCATGCGGTCGGCCGTCGCACGTGGGCCGGTCGAGGCAACCGCTGTGCTCACACACTTCGGCGTGCTGGCGACTTAGTTGGCGAACCAAGCAAGCGCTGTGTTCGTGCCCGCGGGAATCTCTGTGAACCCACCGTCGTGTATTGACACGGTCGCGGTGCTCCCGAGCTCGCTCCACAGCCGTTCGCCAGGGTGCACGATCGTGATTGCACGGGCGGCCTGGTTCCACGCAGCGACCTGAGCAGGCTCGCTCAGCATCCAGAGCCGTTGCCCGGCGTGCGCACATTGCGCAGCCTGCTTGCCCCATGACATCTCGAAATGCGGAGTGACTGCGATCGTCATCGTGGCGGGCTTGATGCCCGGAAGCTGGTCGACGACCGCGACCTCGTCGAGTGGCGTCGACTGAATCTGGAGCTTCTGTAGCTCGCGGGGCGCGTCGACCATGCGTGACGGCACAAAGGCCCGAACCTCTGCACCATCGCGTTCGACGGTAACTCCAGCGGGTTCTTGGGCTCGTTGCCACGCTGAAGCTCGACCCCGCCGCACAATCTTGCGGATCCGTTCGCCGTTCCAGGTTGTCACTGGCTCGTGCCATTCGCCGTCGACCTGGCTTCGCTCGTCATCGAGCAATGTGATTGTCGCGAGCGTCGTTGCGGCGCACACGGCGGCAACGGTTGGCGGCGTCAGCTTCTCGACGCGCGCTGCTAGTTGAAGGGCCCAGGGCGACTGAGACGTGTCCACTCGCAAAACGGTAGCGTCGGAGCAATGAACTCTCCTGCGGGCAAACTCATCGTCGTCGACCATCCTCTGGTGCAGCACAAGCTGACGCTGATGCGTGACAAGACTCGGTCAACAAAGGGATTCCGCCAGCTGCTTCGTGAAATCAGCCACCTGCTCGCGTATGAGATCACGCGGGACCTTCCGCTTGGTACCACCGAAATCGAAACACCGTTGATGGTGATGGACGCGCCAATCCTTGCCGGCAAGAAGCTGGCGCTGATCTCGATTCTGCGAGCAGGCAACGGCTTGCTCGACGGAATTCTTGAGCTGATCCCCTCGGCCCGGGTCGGGTTCGTCGGCCTCTATAGAAACGAAGAGACTCTCGAGCCGGTGCAGTACTACTTCAAGGTGCCTACCGAACTCGACCAGCGTGATGTGATTGTCGTCGACCCAATGCTGGCTACCGGCAACTCGGCAGCTGCCGCCATCGACCTACTCAAAGACGCCGGTGCAACACGAGTGCGCTTCTTATGTCTGTTGGCGGCGCCGGAGGGCATCGAACGGCTGCAGGCCGCTCATCCTGACGTGTCGATAGTGACGGCGGCCGTCGACGACCGACTCAACGAGATCGGCTACATCTTGCCGGGGCTCGGCGACGCCGGCGACCGCATGTTCGGAACGCAATAGGCCGATCTCGCCGGGTGCTACTTGGCGAGCGCAATCACGGCATTGAGCAGCACCGACGCGCCACGCTCGGCCTGGTCAGGCGAAATGTTCTCGGCTTCGTTGTGCGACACACCCTCGTCGCAAGGCACAAAGATCATTGATGTCGGAGCGTGCAGGGCGACGTAACAGGCATCGTGGCCGGCCCCCGACACCATGCGTTGGTGGCTGAAGCCGAGCGCGCCTACCGAGTCTTCGACCGCGGCGACGCAGTTCTCGTCGAACTGCACGGGCGGCGAATTCGTATCGATCGTGATGTTCGAGGTGACCTCGTGGGTCTCGGTGTGCCGGGCGACGCTGTCACGCATTGCCTTGTCCATGGCGTCAAGGGCCGCCCCGTCAGGGTGTCGCATATCGAGTGAGAACGCGATGCGCTCAGGCACCGTGTTCGGCGAGATCGGCTCACTTCGGAATTGCGCAAACGTCGCCCGGCCATAGGGCGCATGTTCGGCGGCGATCGCGTAGACGTCGCCCATGATTGCGCTCAAAGCCCGGGCCGGGTCTTGACGCAGCTCCATCGGCGTCGGCCCGGCGTGCACCGGACTGCCGAACAGCTCGACGGTGTACCAGCGGAAGCCCTGCACTGCGGTAACGATGCCGATCTCGGTGCCGTCGTTTTCGAGGATTGGCCCTTGCTCGATGTGCAGCTCAAACGATCCGGTAAGGGGCGATGGAGCGGCGGGCCGACTGCCGGCCCAACCGAGTCGATCGAGCTCATCGCCAACCGTGATGCCGTCAAAGTCGACATGGCTGCGCGCCTCGGCGAGATCGAGCTTGCCGCCCCACACCGCCGAGCCCATCATCGAAGGCTGAAAGCGAGACCCCTCTTCGTTGGTCCACACCGCAACGTCGATTGGGGTTCGGGTTTCGAGGCCGAGATCGTTGAGCGTTTCAATAACTTCGAGGCCGCCGAGCACTCCGTAGACGCCATCGAAACGGCCACCGGTGGGTTGGGTGTCGAGGTGTGAGCCGACGAGTACCGGTGCAGCATCGGGGTCGCGCCCAGGTCGCCGAGCAAAAAGGTTGCCGATCTCATCGAACTCGATGGTGCATCCAGCAGCTTCGGCCCACCGTATGAACAGGTCTCGGCCATCGCGGTCGTCGTCGCTGAGCGCTTGGCGATTTGAGCCGCCTGCAACGCCTGGGCCGATCTCGGCCATGTCCATCAGTCGAGACCACAGCCGGTCTCGGTCTATCCGTCGAGCTTCCATTACCGAAGACTAGGGGAGCACCGGGTTGCGAGCTTGGGTCGAAGCTCAAACCAGCGCATACTCAGGCAATGAGCTCTGAACTTTTGCCCAGCGAGCGGGCCCGATTCGAAGAGGTGTGCCGGCTCGGTCGCGATCAGCTTGAGCAGGTTGCGACAACGATTGCGCTGGGATTCGCCGACGACCCAATTTTCAAATGGATCTTTGGCGTGCACGAGGGTAAAGAGCCGCTGTCACTCGAGCTTGGGTTGGCTCTGGCGCGTGTGATCGCTGCGAACACGACGCCGGTCGATGAGATTCATGGCTTTCGCGATCACTCATGTGTCGCACTCTGGCGAGCGCCGGTCAGCTTGGTTACCCCCGAAATCGAGGCGTTCAATACCGAACTCCACATGTCTTGCGTTGAGCGATACGTCGAGATCAATAGCGCACGACTCAGTCTGACCAGCGAGTTCAGCGACGCCCTGCATGCTCAACGACCCGACGAGGAGCACTGGTATCTGTCGACCTTTGCCACTCGCCCCGATCGGCAAGGTCAAGGTCTTGGTGGTCGGGTGATCACAGCGATGCTTGAGCGCAGCGATCAGCTAGGCATCCCTACCTATCTCGAGTCGAGCAACCCCCGCAACCACGCGTTCTATCTGCGTCACGGCTACGAAGACAGAGGCGAGTTCCGCGCCGCTGGGTCGCCGCCGATGATGAGGTTCTTCCGCCCGTCTCGCTAGACGCTCTTATAGGGGTCGTCGTCGTCGTCGTCTTCGAGAATGATGTCGAAGCGTTCGAGGCAGTCAGGGCAGCGGTAGGCCACGAAGTCACCAGGCAGGAACGGGTCGTCGTCGGGGCGCTGCGTAAGGCGGTGACATGTGCCGCCGCATTCGACGCAATGAATCTGGTCGGCGACCTGCATCGCTGGGACCGTAGCCCGGCATCCTGGGAGCTATGCGCATTGTTGCCGGCTTAGTTCGGGGTCGACGGCTTACCGTGCCCGAGGGCACGACGACCCGCCCGACCACCGACCGTGTGCGTGAGGCGACATTTAATTCACTCTTCAGCCTCGATCTAATCGAGGATCGCACCTTCTGCGATCTTTTTGCCGGAAGCGGCGCGCTGGGTCTCGAGGCGCTGAGCAGGGGCGCGGCGCACGTGACCTTCGTCGAGCGCGATCGCCAGGCGTTGGCTGCGCTCTCAGCCAACATCGAGTCGCTGGACTTTGGTGATCAGGCGACGGTGGTGACCGCCGACGCCATGCGCTGGATTGCAACCGCTGGGCGCTTCGACGTCGTGCTCGCTGACCCGCCATACGGCTTTGACGCATGGATCGAACTGGTCGGTCTCGTCGACTGCGAACTGCTGGTGGCCGAATCGGGCACGACGCTAGACGAGCCAGTTTCGGCTCTAACTCTTCGTGAGCGAACCTACGGCAGTACAGTTGTCACGTTTCTAGATCCGCGAGGGGAGTCGACGTGACACGAGTGCTCTATCCGGGCTCTTTTGACCCGCTTCACAACGGCCATGTCGAGATCGTCGAGACTGCAGCGAAGGTTTTCGACGAGGTGATCGTCGCAGCGGTCGGCAATCCCGACAAGAACAGCGGCATGTTTCGGCTCGATGAACGAGCTGAACTGATCACCGAAGTGTTTGCAGGGCTCGCAAACGTGCGAGCTATAACGCATTCGGATCTCGTGGTGCGACTCGCCGAACGTGAAGACGTCGACTTCATCATCAAGGGTCTTCGCGCGGTGAGTGACTTTGAAAGCGAATTGCAACAGGCCCAGCTGAACAAGACGATGACGGGTGTCGAAACGATGTTTTTGCCGTCGACTTCATCGAGTGCGTTCATCGCTTCGAAGTACGTGCGTGAGATCTCCCGTTTAGGGGGAGATGTATCTTCTATGGTCCCTGGCCCGGTTTTGGCTCGCGTGCGTGCCAAAATGGCTAACAGTGACTGACGTTCCTACCTTTGACGAGCCCGCAGCTGCACCTCCGAGCGGCGTCGCCGATCTTGTCTCCGAGCTGCGCTACATCATCGAGTCCGCGCGGCCATTGCCACTCTCGGCGAGTTCAACGATCAACAAAGACGATGTCTTGTCCGTCATCGACGAGATCCAGGCCAGCATGCCCGACGAGCTCCGTTCGGCGCGGTGGCTGCTCAAAGAGCGCGAAGAGTTTCGGGCCAAGATGCGTCGCGAAGGCGACGAGATCGTGGCGCTCGCCAGAAACCGTGCCGAGCAAATGGTGCAGCGCACTCAGGTGGTCAAGGCCGCCGAAGCCCGAGCCCGCAAGGTGATGGAGCAAGCCGAAGCCGAAGCTCGACGTCTTCGGCTCGAAGCCGAGGACTACTGCGACCAGAAGCTCGGCAGCTTCGAGAACGTGCTCCAGCGCACCTTGCAACAAGTCGGCGCCGGCCGCGCCAAGTTGCAGGGCAACTTGCTTGATGAGTTGGGTGAGCGCCAGCCTCAAGATCACATGCATCCGCTCGACCAGGGACACACCGGCCACCCTGAGGCCCAGGCTTACTGAAGTGAGTTCGTCGCCCCTCGTCGTCGACATCACACCGCTAAAGCGTCAACCGGGAACCCAACGCCCGTTCACGCTGCAATGGCCCGCGCCTGACGACCTCGGGCTCACCAGTGCCGAAGTGAGTGCTGTTCAGATCGGTATAGATCTCCAGCTTGAAATAGCTGGCGATCAGCTGGTTGCCCAAGGTGTCATCGACATTGTGTGGCAAGGCCCGTGTCGGCGCTGCCTCGAACATGAAACCGGCACATCGCCGGTCGATGTGCGTGAGATCTTCCAGAAGGAGCCGGTCGAGGGCGAGACCTATTGCCTCGACGAAGATGACGTAGATCTTGAGCCGATGGTGCGTGAGACCGCGTTGCTGAACCTGCCGATCGCACCGCTTTGTCGTGTCGATTGTGCTGGCCCCGACCCTGATCGTTTCCCGACGAGTGTCGTAGCTGATCCCGATCCTGATGCGCCGCCCCCAGCCGATCCTCGCTGGGGTGCCCTGAGCGAACTCAAATTTGACGACTAAGCCAGTTCGGTAGTCCTAAGTTCGTTCGTCCTAATTGACTGCTTCGGCGTGAGAACCGCAGTTTCGCAGATAACGTTGCGGGTCGTCCGTGTATGGGAGAGGCCCATGGCAGTACCAAAGAAGAAGACCAGCAAGGCGAAGACTCGTAGTCGCCGGGCTTCGAATTGGGTCCTCAAGGCCCCAGCTCGCAGTGTGTGTCCTCAATGCGCCTCAGTCAAGGTGCCGCATCGCGTGTGTGGTGAGTGCGGTCACTACGGCGGCCGCCAGGCCATCGAAATCGACTGAACCCTATGCAGCCGGTCGCGATTGACGCCATGGGCGGCGATCATGCGCCTGCCGAAATCGTTGCTGGCGCTGAACTCTGTGTTGAAAAGGGTCTGCCGGTAGTACTGGTCGGGCGTCCCGAAGAGATTGGCGACACCTCGATCGAGGTGATTCCCGCCAGCGAAGTCATCGCGATGGACGCCGACCCCACCAAGAGCGTGCGCACGATGAAAGACAGTTCTCTAGTGCGCGCCGCCGAGGCGGTGCGAGATGGCAAGGCATCGGGCATGGTGAGCGCCGGAAACACTGGCGCCGCCTTGACCGCTGCGACGCTGCGCATGAAACGTCTGCCGGGTGTCGCACGGCCAGCGATTGCAACGCCGTTGCCGAACTTCGGCGGTGGCGGAAGCCCCAACATCTTGATCGACGCTGGCGCAAACATCGACTGCACCCCAGAGCTATTGGCACTGTTTGGCCGCATGGGTGCGGTCTACAGCAAGGCGCGCTTCGGCACCGAAGCCCCGAGGGTTGGGTTGTTGGCGAACGGCGAAGAACCCTCAAAGGGTTCACCGCTCACCAAGGCCGCTTTCCCCCTGCTCACTGAACCCGAGTGGCAGGCGGCGACCGGGGCAACGTTCATTGGCAATGTCGAGGGTCGCGACCTGCTCGGCAATGAAGTCGACGTGATCGTCACCGACGGATTCACCGGCAACGTTGCACTCAAGTCGCTCGAGGGCGCCGCGTCGGCCATCATCACTGCCCTACTCGAAGCCTTCGATTCCTCTGATGAGGCTCGCAAGGGCGCCGAATTGCTGTTGCCAGCGTTATCGCCGCTGTATGACCGCGCGAATCCCGACACGGTCGGTGGTGCGGCGTTAGTTGGTGTTCGTGGCATCTGCATGATCAGCCACGGTTCGTCGTCAGCAAACGCGATCTTTCATGCAGTCAAGGCGGCTCACGAGCTTGCCGAGACCGATCTCGTAGGTCAGCTGCTTACGTCGCTCGAGTAGCGAACGCTGCGCTGAACATGTCGAGGGTGATGGTCCAGCTCGTTTCAGCGGCGTTCTCGTTGTAGGTCGGGTAACCGGGCCAGCTGAATCCGTGGTCGGTGTCGGCGAAGGTGCGCACTTGTACGTGGTCGAGTGGCGCAACGGCATCGAGGAACTTCTGATGCATCGCGATCGATTGCACCTCGTCGGCTTCACCGATACCGAGATACAGCGGATTGGCAAGGCTGGCAGCGGTGAGGTGCGGCGAATCATCGCCGTCATCGACGAGGAACGATGGGTGCCATGACGCGCCGGCAACAACCCGCTGGGGGTCCGCCTGCATCGACCGGTACACGGCTCGGGCCCCGAGACAGAAACCAATCGTGGCGAAGCGTTCATCGCTGCTCACACCAGCTGCGTTGAGGGCGGCTGCGGCGTCGTGCTGAATCTGGTCGTCGGTCATCGACGCGATCCACTTCATAATCGTGGGGCGAGCGTCAGGGTTGTTGGCGGCGTCGGCCGGTTCGAAGTGCAGCAGTCGCCCGTGGCGATGATGCAGGTCAGGGGTCACCACCTGGTAGCCGTGCCCGGCAAGCCGACCCATGAACTCGCGCGTTGCAGGGCGCAGCCCAGGCGCGTCGATGTACAAGAGCACCACGCGATGATCGCCGTCGTCGTCGGGGCGAGTGACAACGGTGGCCATTGGCCCGTCGTCGGTCGTTGCGTCGATGGTCTCTTCGACCGTTGCTCTGTTTGTCTCGTTCACGCGCTCGACGTTAGTAGTGGCGCAGCCAATTTTCAGCTGTCGCTGGCGAGTTCTTGGCCGACGTTGAGTGAGGCGAGTTCTTGGACTTGGTAGGGGCCGATGTCGGTGGTGAGTTCGACGGTGGGGTTCGTGGTGTGGGGTTGCCAGGCGAGGTTGGGCCAGGGTTGG